>ERZ791716.18-NODE-18-length-108154-cov-9.423353_pt1 | contig 108154 bp, 133 predicted proteins | sample MGYA00510049_ERZ791716 | MGnify/ENA primary metagenome ERZ791716 (study PRJEB30046, sample SAMN00715135) | human gut metagenome | study: EMG produced TPA metagenomics assembly of the A metagenome-wide association study of gut microbiota in type 2... | reverse complement strand
ACCTCTTCGACCAGGAAGTTCTCCTCACCATACTTTCGTATGGCTCGGTGGAACTTATGGTCGGAGCCTCGTTGAGCAGAAAGAATATGTTGCGCAAACCTTTCATTTACTGAACGAATCGTTTGTCCAAAGTACCACTTTTCATTCGGTAAACAGATAACACAATATATTCTTCCTCTAAACATTTACTCTTAATTGTTACTGAATGTTACTTCTTTTTCGACTTCGCTGCTTTAGCAGGAGTCTTCGGTTGTTCCTCTTCCTTAGGAGCCTCTGCTTTTGGTTTCGCTGGTTCTTTCTTCGGAGCGGTCATTACGACAACCCCTGTGAACTTGGTTTTCGTAGCGGAAACAGTTTCAGAAGACGGTGCTTCTTCATCGCCCACACCATTACCAACCTCAATAGCAGCCTCAGGACTTTCAGCACGAACCAAAATGAAGAATGGTTCTTTCACCACTTTATCCTTATCGTTCTCGCTGAGAAGTTCAATTTTAACTTTGTAGAACGGGTCTTCGTCAGCACAGCCGTCTGTCTTTTCAACACGCTGTATTTTTGACGGTTGAATCTTAGGAATAGAGAAGTCCTCTCCCTTGAATTGTTTGTTCATGAACTCCGTCACACGAGCCTCGGCTTCGGTGTAACTTTCAACTTGGAACAGCCACAGTTCCTTGACGGTCTTATACGCATTGCGCTCGGTGACGGTCAACCGCTTTGTTCTAACTTCGAAAAACATATTCGTCTCTTATTTAATGATTAATAATCGTCGTCCTCGTTCTTGTTTCGCGAGAACAGCGTGATGTCTTTAATATCAACGTACCACCACTCGGTTCGGGTTGCACATTTGAACCTGTCGGGGAATTCGGCTCGTTTCGGATACGTATCCAGTACGACGCACAAAGTGTTTTCTTTGAATCGATGACCGCTGTTATTATGGCGGATGCGTACAATGTCCCCTCTTCGGATTTGTTTCTGACTCATAGTATTTACTTTTTATTTGGTTCATCATTTGCGGACATAGCACAGGACGTATTCAAGAACTGAATAGCGACTGAAACAGAGTTTTCGAGAGACACTCTTGACACTTTCGCAGGGTCAATGATTCCTGCCTCAAACATATCTTCTATCTTCTCAGTAACAGGGTTGAAGCCTTTCCACCACATCGGGTCGTCGTTGTTTGTCAGGTCGACTTCAATACGGGTTGCGTTCACAGCAGCATTCTCACACAACTGATTGAACGGAGCCATCAACGCTTGAGCCACTACATTCCAACCGATGATGAAGTCAGGATGCTCCTCGTGAAGTGAAGGCATATTGCGTAGGTGGTCTGACGCTCTCAACTGTACCGTACCACCTCCGGGAACGTATCCCTCTTCCAACGCTGCCCGAGTTGCGGCAATAGCGTCGTCAACACGGTCTTTTCTTTCCTTCATCTCTACCTCACTGTCCGCACCTACATAAACGACGGCTGCTCCTCCTGTAAGTTTCGAAATACGTTCACGATACTTCTCTTGGTCGTAAGAGTTCGTATTCTCCTCCATTAGATGTTTAATAGCCTCTACTCTGGTATTTATATCGGCTTCCGTACCAACACCTCCTACGAGGATTGTACGATTAGTAGAAACGACTGTGCGTTCACACTCGCCCAGCCAGTCTGTACCGAGTTGGTCAAGCGGACGCCCAAACTCATCGCCTACCACCTTTGCACCTACCTTAACAGCCAAGTCCTCTATCATGTCCTTCTGGATTTGACCATATCCGGGAGCCTTTACGAAACAGGCTTTTAACCCGTTCTGCTGCTGAATGTTTGTCACAAGAAACTTGATAACGTCATTAGACGCATTAGGAGCAACGATAAGAACGCTGCGTTTCGCTGAATAAACTGTCTGAATGATAGGAAGGATTTCCTGGGGATAGTTGATGTTCTGTCCGAAGATGAGAATATACGGCTTATCAAGCACGCATTCCATACGCTCTGGGTCTGTGACGAAGTACGGGTTCACCAAGCCTTTCTCCCACTGAAAACCTGTGGTCACTTCGACTGTGGTTTCATTTCCCTTGCTGCTTTCCTCAACTGTAATCACTCCGTCGTTTCCTACCTTTCCGATAGCCTCCGAAATGATACAACCAACCTCCACATCACCGTTTGCGCTAATAGTGGCAATCTGATTTACACGGTCGAACTCAGTTTCACCGATTTCCTTCGCCATCGCTTTGATGAACGAAACGGCTTCCGAACGAGCAGCCTCCATTCCTTCTTTGAAACGCTGTGGGTTCTTGACATTAGGAAGAACAGCCATACCCTCTTTAATGAGCGCACGGGTGAGGATTGTGGCTGTGGTTGTACCGTCACCAGCCTCGTCACAGGTCTTTGCCGCAACAGTCTTAACAAGCGTCGCACCCATACGTTTCATCGTATCGTCGGTATCGTACGCACGAGCAACCGTTACACCATCTTTCGTGATGTGAGGAATGCCATACCCTTTGTCAATGATTACTGAATGCCCCTTGGGACCGAGAGTAGAAGATACTGCATTGGCGAGTTCATCAATTCCTTCGAACAGAGCCTCTTGAGCAGATTTGTTGAATAAAATTCTTACATTCATATTCGTTTAACTTAATCGATTTTTATTTAAAAACGCCCAGTCCCGGAGTCAGGTTCCGAAGACTGGGCAATTTCTTGATTTATTTCTTCGGTCGCTGTGGTATCTCGCACGCACCTCCGGCACAGGCTGTCGCAATTTCACTTCCAGCCTCCTTCAGTTTAGGCTCTTCCCATACGATATTGTCGTAGGATACGGGTTTCATTCGGCATATTGCCTGCCACTTGTGGAACGCATTCACATGCTTCAAACAGTACGATGTCTTCTGACGGTCGCCTTCCATATACTTGTCGGCAAACGAATTGAAGCGACGCACCCAATCCAACCGTCTTTCAACACGTCGTTTCAGGTAGTCAATAACACAGTTCACGTCTGAGAAACAGATACCGTCAATGTCAACGAGGAAACGTCCGTCCTTAATATTCTCAACAACGAAATCGGCTATCTGTTTGTCGTTGATTGTAAGCAACTGTGGAGCCAACCCCATCGCTGCGTTACAGGCTTCCCAAACGTCTTTGAACACGTCATTCGCATCAACGATAAGACCGCTCGACAGAATTGCTCCTGCTCCGTAGCGTTCCGCCAACTCAACCTCGTCAAGAACTTCGGTGTACGGTGCTTGAGGATAGTCCAAATCACCGAATGATGATAACAGGCTGATACCACCAAACTGGTCACGATGTTCCCACAGGAACTCCCGTACTTCATCCCATTCATCTGGGCGAACTGTACAGGTATTTGACACGTTCATTCGAAGTTTCGGATTGTCAAGTGTAGAAGGATGAGTCAGGTTCGTACCGTACTCAATCCAGTTCTGTTTCGTTAAGAGAACATATTTCAGGAATTCAATTGCTGTCAGGTTCTGTTTCAGCAACGCTCCTTCGGGAAGTGTAACAGGGAAAGCGATAACCTTTTCACGGTCAGGAGCCCAAACGCTCGCTTCTACCATATCCGGATTGACACGTTCCCACTCTTGAACAGCCTGTTCAGTATCCGCAGCCTGAATGTGACGAATGTAGTGACGAGCGTGTCCGGCAGTTATTCCTGACAAGGTTCCAAGGAGTTGTGAACTGTTCCCAGACGGCTTCACAACTGTACACCGTGCAGCCTCGTTGATACCTATCATTCGTGCAATCTTCTTGTTGGTCTCTACAACGATTTGAGCACCACGCTTCTGTACTTCTGGGTCGAACAGGATAGCAGGGTTCTCACAGAGACCCGTAATGCCCACACCGATAAGAGCGTCCCGCTCGGCTATCAACTGTGACCATTTCTCAAGCACACGGAAATTCGTGTAACCAGCCTGCAGGGTACAGATAACAGAAGCAGCTTCGCACGCATCGTAGAAGTCTTGCTCGCTCTGAACTTTTCCCCCGTTGATTTCCGCTAAATTACAGAATCCCCATCCTGAATGCGTAACTCCATCTTCGTCTTTAATTTGAGGGAACATTCCCACCTCGCCACAATTATGAACTAAAACTCCAGTACAATTTTCATAATTTTCATCACCTTTTGTAATGATATAAAAATTATGATTATCTTCCACAGTTAAATCATAAACAGGCTCTACACCACAAGCGACAACAGATTCAACCCTAACAGAAATTTCTATTGATTCCTTCTCAGGCTTGATATATTCCCTTTCGTCAACTTCTTCAATATAAGGTTGTCCAGAAAGAACTAAATTTCTTAAGTTTTCAATCTTTCCACCAAACCTATTCTTGGACAAATTTTTAGGAAAACGACTGTCTAATTTATTGCAATTTGCACAAGAAATATATCCACCGTTCTCATGAACTTTCTTGGCAATTTCATATAACTCTTTATTTGTTAACCCCTTGTATCTTCCGTTCTTTTCAAGAGTTGTAGAAATTGACATATTATGAGAATATGCTTTCACATCTTTTCTTCTAAACATCGGGTTATTTTCACCTAATCTTTCAGAAGCTGATTTTTCTTGATGTTTCCCCCTTTCAAGCAAATGTAAGTTTTCAATAAAATCTCCTTTGCCATTTTCAATGTGGTCAATATCAAACCCTTCAGGAACATCCCCATTAAAATATTCCCAAATCATTCGGTATTGACGCGCATACCCATTACTTCGAGAACAAATTGTCCGATATTTTTCTTTTATCGTAAAGAAAGGTTGAAGTTCTTTCCCAACACACTTACATGCTTCCAAATAAGTTCCATCTTTCAAAGCAAGTTTATGATTTGGGGTGCACTTAAATTTCGTTCCGTCCGAAAGTGTTACTTCAACAACTTCCTTATCACCTGTTTTAAATGCTATTGCCTTTTTAATTTCAGGTTTCCATCTTTTCGAATTGCGTCCAGCTTTGTCAACCCACTTTCCAGAATACACGGGAAATTCTTTTACATTTTCCGCCAATTCTTTTATAGAAACGGCATTCCTTCCATCAGCAACCGCCACAAGAGTTTCCCCCGTAAAACAAGGATTATATACAAAGTCTGTCTTATCAATGAACACGAATCCAGGCTCCCCATACAATTTCGTGAATTCAAATATTGAATCAAATGTTTCCTTTGGGGTATCCGGAAGAATAGCAGCGGAATTATTACTTCGACAAAGTTCTGGCATCGTTGAAATCCAATTTCCTGTCTTACAAGAAGCCATTTCAGCATCATCAGCATCAAAGATACTTATCATCGCTGAACGTCGAACTCCCCCTGTAACGACGCTATTCGCACAGATACAGATAAGATAGTGAAGTTCAAACGGTCTCAATTTCCGTCCTTTAATACGTGTAATGATGTGGTGGCACTTCTCTATCGCCTGACGCAACGGTTCGGGTCCAGGAGCCTTGAATCCCCCTCTGATGTATGCACCTTTCGGGCGGATTGCTGAATAGTCAAACTCGATATCCGCACCACCATAATAGTAAGCGGTCATCATCTTACCAACAGCCTCTGCCCACCCCTCAATCGTATCAGGTATCACGAATTTCTCAGCCTGTTTTGAATTATCAAATCCTTTGGGCACAGGAAGTCTATCCGTGTGAATGTGCTGAACGCTGTAACCTGTCCCAGCACCACAGAGCAACAGATACATGATTTCCTCGAATACGCATACACGGTCGATATAGGTAGAGGAACAGTTATAGAAGCGAGCGTGTTTCTCTAACATCAATTCCCCACCATACTGTAATGCACGCTGGGCTCCCAATACACGCTGCTCAGAATACAGGCTGTATGCATGAGCAAACATCTTACTGAACTCAGCCTCATCCTCAGGCTTTAATCTACCGGAATAGCGTTTCAAGTGCATATCCATTACTCTGTTCACGGCATCCTGCCATGTTTCCTTTTTCCCATCATGGGTTTGGGAATACTTGCTCAAAAACACGTACTCCCCGACCACTGGTCGACTGTCCTTTTCAATCATGTTTCTCTTCAATTTTCTTGGTTCTCTTTTTACGAACTGTTTTGGGCTTCGGTGCGGGTTCTTCCTTGCGTTCTGCTATAATGCAGCACGGCATCGACGAACCCAGCGTCAAAGCGAGCACGTCAGGGGTTCCCAACGCTTTGTCTTTCGCGCTGGCTTCCGAAACAATAGACGCAAATATGCTACTTTCTACTTCAAGATACAAGGGTTGAGGTCGGTACGTGTTCTCATTCCCGGATTCCTGCTTCGCCATTTCAATGCGAACCCGTTCAGCCTGGAAATGAGTTTCAAGAATTTCTTTCGTAGGTAGAAATCCTGCGAAAGCCTTAATCTTCTTGCACGCCAACAGGCAGACTTTCACTGACTGTTTACCACCCCCGTACACTTGATGAGGAACCATCAGATACAGGTCGATTGGGGTCTGTTTCTTTACTTCTTCCATAATTCAAATTATTTAACAATATATTAAACTTTTTCTCGCACGTGTTATAGCCACGAATTGGAGACACTTTTCAGCATATAAAGCCAGTTCAGTTGTCGCATACTTACTTGGTAGGAGTTCCGGCTGAAGAAAGAATATTCTGTCCGCTTCCAGTCCCTTACTTCTGTGAATGGTCGACAGCGTGATGCCACGACTGGCGTTCTCTACAAATATATCGTAAATCCGGGAGCGCACGGTTTCCAAATCACCGAAATATTCGTACAGGCTCAACAAAACATTCACTTTCTCATTCAACTTGTCGTATGCCTCACACTTGGTTGGACTCTTAACTCCCTTCTTCTGCAACTTACTTATCATGTTCTCAAGAACCTGTTCAAGCCCCCATACGTCCTCGACGCTGTCTATGAGCGATACAAGTTCATCACCGAATTCCTTCCCAAGAATTGTGCACTTCTTCCCCTGCCGTAACAGGGTGATGAAAGCGTCAACCAACGGAGCGTTATTCCGGCACAGAATGAAATCCCCTTCCTGAGCGTCCTTAAATGTACCGTCCCCAACGAACCCTTTAACCGCTCCAGGAGCAGCCACTATACCATCGGGGAACACTTTACAGGCTTCGGCAACTATATCCTGGGCACAACGATATGTCATTGACAGAGGCAACGTCACTGTATTAGGAGCATTCTTGATAGCCTGTAACGAGTCAAGATTACTCCCCATGAATGAATAGATTGACTGCTTTTCATCCCCTACTGCTATCAGGCGACCTCGTGGCGTCTTGCACATCTTCACGACCTCGAACTGTAATGGGCTGATATCCTGACACTCGTCAAGCATAACGACATTGTACTGTTTGAAGTCTTCCCGATGAACGTATTGAGTCGCATAATATAACATATCGGTAAAGTCCATAGGGAGTTTCCCTCCCCCACCTTTTAGGAAGTAATTATCGGCAATCCTTTTGTTAAGCATACGGAGCTCTATTGCTCTCTTAGCGAGTTCTTCGTCAGCGTCCTCACCGTACCTCTCCCCCAATGCTATTATTGCCTCTATATCGTCTGGTACGAGGTTAAATCTCATGAGGTCATAGAGCCTACATACTTTCATTATTATTCCGGGAATGCGCTTCGGGTGAACCCCTTTGAATTCCATCTTCTCTTTCGCCAGATTGAAATTCTTTGAATCACTCAGGCTGAAATTCAGGCTGAATGCTTTGCACAGGGACGACAGCGCACAGGAGTGAAGTGTCTGAGCCTTTACAGTTCTTGGAAGCCTCTGCCCAAGTTCTTCAGCTATTGACTTATTGAAAGCCAAGAAGATTGAACTCTTTATAGGAGGAGTCATCTCCGCTAACTTGCACAGGGTGAATGTCTTCCCAGAATTATGAGTAATAGTAAAATCCCCTAATAGATATCTATTATCCCCATCAACAGTAAAACCAAACCACGCACCCTTTCCAATAGGTTTTAAAGAAAATCCAGTGTGAAGCACATCTTTTATTTGTTTTCTCTTACTTGCCTTTTTTCGTGAAAGAATGTTAGGAATAATCTCTGTATGACCCGAAATCCCTATTCTAAAATAATATGCTTCAAAATTTCTTGATTTAATTGTTGAACGTTTCCATTTATAAGACGGATATAACCCTAATGAACGAACTAAGTAAACAATTCCCTCTCCCAAGGACTCCCATTTCGTTGAAATTGAAAAACAACATCCATCACTTTTCTTATATCCATCGCCATCAATAAGTCCAGCAAGAAGTCTTAATCTGTTCTCCACTGAATTAATCAGATAATTTTGAGGAATGAAAACATTTCCCAATTCATCAATGCATTTCTTAAATTCCTCCCTAAAAATATTTTTAGAACCGCACCCCACAAATCTTACCTGAACACAATTTTCACTATCATCTTTTATTTTGCATTCAATTCCTTTTGGAAGAGGATAAGATAAAAGATAATCAATAATATCTGAATCCTGTTTACATATACTAAAATATGGATTTCCTTTGTGCTTCGTTCCTTCTGCAAGCCATAACCCTAACAAATAAGGGTCAATAGGGATGGTTTCCTCCTTAAATTCGACACCTGTTCTGACAAGTTTTAAATGACCAATTTCGCCATTATTTTTCTGAAATTTTAAAATTTCTTTAATATGTTTGTCAACTATATCAGAAGTCTTTGCCGAATTATATAGCCTCATTGAACGAGTAATATATTGGTCATGAACAGTAAAAATATGCTCATCATTACATATCCATTTTTCACCCTTTTTCGGAGAAACTTCATACAAATTAGAAATTCCGCTATCAATTTTCAAAACATTTCTTGGGCAAGAATCTGGTCCCATTAATACGTCTCCAACGCAAATTTCTTGAGACAATTTTGTTGAACCATCAAACATTAAAACCTTGGCATCTTTTCCAAGACATCCAGCCGTTGCGCTGACGAAAATGTTCCTGTTCGTACTTTGGTATTCGTCAACTATCGCCTGTTTATACTCATCTAATTTCGCCATATACTAAATCTTTTCTACTTTATAATCGATGTCCAATTGCCCATTATAATACGGCTCAAACAGGTATGTTCCATTAACCCGTTCAAACAACTCCTCTTCACTTGCGTAGAAGCAATCGCCTATAATGTTCACGTCTCCCATCTTATTCAGTTGTTCAAACATCTCAGTCTTTTCAGGGAAAACAGCGTCAGAGCCATCATGGTGGAACCAACTGAACCCCTCAAGCGGTCTGTCCTGAACGTAACTGTCTTGCGTCTTATAATTCGCCAGAGCGTCCGCACAGGCATTACCGTAAACCAACGGGTCGGACAGGTCTTTCCCGTGTCCGTTGATGTGTGATATACCGAACACCATCTTTCGACGGCTTTCAATTTCTTTCAGGATTTCTTTCCAAAGTTCAGGATTCTTAACTCCCCACCACCCGTTGGCTCGCCATTGTGAAAGTAGGGACTTCTTGAAGGCATTCACCACGAACTCGCTGTCGGCTACGACATGAACCTTTGTATAGACGTCTGGGTCTATCATCTGTATCGCTGCCAGCAACGCTTTCATCTCCATACGGGAGGTCGTCGTGTTCCAGAAGCCTCTTCTCAGGTGTATCTCCTGATTTCCATAAGGAATGTACACCCCAAACCCACCTAATTTCCTGTCGCTTTTTGCATTACAACTTCCGTCGGTGAATATTGTTATATTAATCCTCTCTTTTGGAACCATATCACTCAACCTTTCTTATCTTTAAGCCGTGTATGGTTTGCCACCCCTGTAACCGAAGAGCGTCAACCTTGTCCGCACTGACAGCCATAACAAATTCCGACTGTTGCTTAATTTGTCCTTTACGTTCTTTCGTACCGAAGAACTTTGCTTTGAATTGAATTTTGTCCATTGTTATCACTAAATTATTTGATAATTACATAACGGCTCCCGATGGCTCGAGTTTCCGTCATTTCAGATGTTTCTGTAAGAATTTCCTTGCCAATAGTTCATTCTCGCTTTGCCCCCTGTTCACCACCCCTGTTATAAGGCTCTTATCCTTAACGGTTTCTCTCATTTCAACGTCTATCGTGTCGGGTGATAATAGGTAGGTGATATTTATACTATTCTTTTGCCCCATTCGCTCAAGACGACTGTTCGTTTGTTCCAGGTCGGTTGACTTGTCAGGAAGTTCAATGTAGAAGAGGTTCGAGCAGTTGTCCTGAAGACCGTCTGTACCTGTGCCAGCCGACTGAATGTTCGCAAAGAGCAACCGATGTTTCCTCTGTGAAAACTCGTTCACAATTTGTTGTTTCTTATCAGCCGAGACTCCACCCTGTATTATCGGAGCCTTAAAGTATTTCGCCAGTTCCTGGAGCGGTTCACGGTGCACACCGAAGACCACCAACTGTTCGTCTTCATTCGCCTCTAACCAATCCTTGATGTATGATTGCATGAACGGCAACTTCCCTTTCACCGACAGGGATTTCAACGTGTTAATCATTACAAGATGAGGAGCGTTCACGGCATTGTTTGCCTTCTCGATATCTATCTTCTCGAGATACGCTAACAGGTCTGACTCGGCTCGCCTGTACTCCTTGAGATTCACAATAGGAACGTCAACTGTTTGCTCTACCAACGGTGGGAGCTCGGTGAGGACGTCTCGCTTATTTCGTCTAATATAGCCTCCCATTCGTAACAGTTCATGAAGTTCCTCAAGATTACTGAACCCACTAAAATCGAAGCCATATGGCGTTTGCTTCGCATTGCAATACCTGTACTTAAAGTCGAGGTCGGCTCCGAATATATCTTCGAACCGTCTAATTATCTTGAACGGCTGTATCAGGTCAGACGGCTTATTTTGAATCAATGTACCTGTCAATCCCCATACGTGCTGAATTCGTTTAGCAATCTTCTTTGCCATCTTTGTGCGAAGAGCCTTTTCACTCTTCAGGAAGTGTATCTCATCCATAGCACAGGATGCCCAATACTTTCGTAACAGTTCCTTGAACTTTGCAGTCGGTTTCTCCATGTTACGTTCTCCGAGCACATCATAGTTGATGATGACAACATCGTTGTTCCACACTTCGGTGTCAAACTTTCGTTTGCGCTCAATCACACCTATCTTTCGATTGGGGTTCCATTTCTCCCACTCCTTCTTCCAGTTGTACTTCACAGACGCTGGAGTAATAATTAGAGTTGGGAAAGCATCCATTAACTCAATTGTAATAATCGTTTGACCTGTCTTACCAAGACCGCACCCGTCCCCATTGATACAGTTCCCATGATTAATCATATACGCAACCCCCTCACACTGATAGGGACGAGGCACACGTTTCAGCCCAATTTCCTTACAGGCTTGAGCGACTTCCTCTGGAGTTATCACTTCTGGAGGCTCTTGATAAGCTATAACATTCGGAGAGGGAACGTAGTTCATCCCCTCTTTAAATCCGTTCGCTTCCAGCCACTTCTTTAGTGGAGCCAATGTCGTTAATTGAATTGGGACGTACCATTCCCTGTTCTGAGGATTGTATCCCGCACCAGCAAACTTCTTTACAGCCGTAACCAATTCTGGGTCATACCTAAACCCGACGTAAATATAATTTCCGTCACTGTACCAATATCTCATTCTCGAAATCTTTTCTCGAAATTATTTTAATTCCATATTCTGACGCTTTTTTCATTTTAGATGACGAACTATTCATGTCGGCTGTTACCAACAGATATAAATCTTTTGATACTCCGTTTGATACCGTATATCCAAACTGAGGAAGCATCTTTTCAAGTTCTTTATCCCGAAAACCTGTTAAACATACCTTTTTGAACCCCCCTTCCGGAGTTTCAACTTTCGGAGACTGAACATAAGTAATAACGATTCTTTTATCCTTTCCCCTCGAAAGATACGTTTTTAACCCCTTTACGAAAGTCAAAGCCAGCACCTCACCTATTCCCGGAATGAGTTCACATTCGTGCTTTAAAGCGACCGCAGACTCCGCAGTGAGCGCATAACTGTTTGGGTCTCGAAGCCTCTCAACCGTTTCCTCATTCAAGCCGTCTAAGATTTTCTGGCAGGTCGCCTCGGCAATCTTTCCGTCAAATACATTTATGGCTGTTAGGTAACGAGCCAACGGTACTCCGGCAAGAACCTTTTCAATCTGACTTGAAACGGTCTTCCCCTTTGACTTCCCTAACAGGTTCTGGAACTCCGCAACGTGTGACTCAAGAATTGTGTCTATCGTCTTATAGCCGTGTCCATACAAACGACGTATCGTAGGCTCTTCAAACTGTTCGCAACCCATCGTGCGGAAGAAATACACCATACCAGAAATTACTCTTTCCTTGCACGACTCATTTGAGCATACAAGGTCAACGTGCGTTTCGTTCCATTTGAACGGTTCACCACAGGACGGACAGATAACAAGGTCATCCATCATATCGGTGTACGCATTCTCGTTGTACTCAATCGTCTTCAAGTGTTTAGGGATAACGTCTCCTCCACGTGTTACTTCGATGAACGCTCCCTCACAGATATGCTGGTCAATCAGGTAGGCTGCATTATACGCTGTGGCTCGGGATACGGTTGCTCCGTTAATCTCAACGGGTTCGATGATGATTACAGGGTTCAGAACACCTGTCTTCCCTATTCCCTTTTCTATACTGATAACCTTTGTCTGATACACATCACACCATTCGTCTTTCTTGAACGCAATCGCATAGGCTGGGTTGCCATTAGGAAGTCTTCCTAACTGTTCCCGAACCTCGTACTCGTCAACCTCAATGACCACACCATCAATCTTGTATTCAGCGTCAAACCTGTCATGAAGTTCTTCATCAAGCAACAGGTTCATTTCCTCATCGTCAAGTTCCATTATCTCCTCAATGTAGAAACTCACGAACGGAGTAACATTATGGAACGTTCTTTTCAGTTCTTCAAGAACGCTTGACTTGTCGCCTGTAAGGTCGGAGCCATAACGCACGAAGTCCACGTTCGCCATGAAGCGGTTGTTCCAACCGTCCGGAGAGTTGAATATTCCGGCAACCATATTACGAGCGTTCTTATAGGCGAAGTCGGCTTGGTTGTCCTTGAGGTGAGCAAAGGTCTTCTTCTTCATGATAGCCTCACCCCACGTGTGCATAAGGTGTGGTTCCGGATGCTCGCCCTCACCATTGAACATACGGTCGAAGTGTTTCGTTGACAACTGCCCCTCAACACCATCACCACGAGTCCACGCTCTCTTATCGTCTTCATCAACGACAAGGCTTATTCCGTCAAATTTAGGAGTGGCGACAATCTCCTTACAACCTGCCGCAAGCATCTTCTGTAACCATTTGCGGAAGTCCTTGATTGTCTTGATTTTTTCGAGGCTGTACATAGGGACAGGCAACGGCTCCATACGGTCGGTGGCTTCCTCTACGATACCTTTCTTGAAAAACTCGTCCTCTGGACTGTTCGCTCTCAGAGTTTCAACCATGTGGTCGTAATCAACATCTGATATTTGAGGATTACCCTCACGATAAGCCTTATTCAGAGCAACCAACTCGGCTCTCAGGCTGTTAATCTTTTCTTGACTCAATTTTGCCATAACGAAATTATTTAATTTAGGAAATTCTTTAATAAAAACAGGGGGGAACGAATCCCCTGTGAATTATCTTACCAATTAATTTTCTTTATATAAGCTCCCCAACCATGACCAGTAGCACCTTGAAAACCGCTTGACAAGCAAACAATTTGGTCTATCTTAACATTGTAATGAGCAACTTCTGTATGGTCGGCTTTGCCTGACTTCCCAAATTTACAAATGACTGTGATTCTTTCGCCTTCACCATTATAGGCAGAGAACTTAGTATTGTCACCGTTATAGTGTTTTTCGTTTTCATTGATGAAAATTTCGTGACCCTGTACTTCAATGCCTGTAAGTTCAACATCAGCATATTCAGAAACGTATTCTCTCTTAGTTCTCTTTGTCGGCTTTCCGTTACGCATAATGGGTACATCTTGAAATTTACTACCAACAAACAATTTAGCAACGATTGTATTACCTGTTCTTTTCATAATTCCTTGTTTTTTAATTTTGACACTACAAAGGTAGTGGAATCTGATGATATTCCAAAGAGTTTCCCCGAAATTCTTTAATATTTTTCAAATTCTTCCGCTGTTAAACTTAAACAGCCAACCCACGCACGAGTTTCGCTCTCCGTGTGAGCTTCAATACGTTCTATAATTTTACCGCCTTTAGACTTTACCCGTAATCTCGGATATTTTGTATAATCATAAGCGATTTCGTCAATTTCATCTACAAGAAATAGAGGTTGACCTCCATTCAATTTCTTTTGTACTTCGTCTCTTGATGACTTTTTCATAACTTAATATTTCTCACTTCGTTATAATACTTTTCACTTTCCTTAATTAGAACTACTGCCTCACCGCTTGTTTTCGGTAACACACGTATTCTTTCATAAATTTCATGACCACGTCCCGGAGCTACTCCTGACTTCCTACATTTTTCAAACAGTTCCTCGCCTAACAAAGTTTTCGAAATTTCGGGTTTTTCCTTACCGAAAATCATTTGAGGGGTGTTTACCTGTATTTCACCAACAAGACCGTTGCCAAACTCTATATTTAGAATATGACCTGAATATCCAGCAAAGTTTTCAGGAGTCTGAACCTTATGTCTAACAACCTTAAACTCACCTTTCAGCTCAAAAAGAATTTCATCCAATTTAGATGCTTCAACAATGAACGTGTTTCTAATTAAGTCCTTCAGCTTTGAAACAGAAGTTCCCTCAAGTAAAATTTTTCGCTTAACACTCTCAACTGATTTTAAACTAACAGACGTAACTCGTATCCCAAACTTATTCGCAAAACCATAGGAAGCCTTCTGAAAAGAATTTACATTCGGAATAACCTTTTGGCTGAAATAATTCTTAATCTCAGTAACTTCATCAACTTTTTGAACCCCGTATCTTTGTCCAACACGGTGTTTACGACGGTTTTCAGGCGTGTCTTTATACACGCCTGAACGAGACTTCAAAATTTGTAATTCAATTAAGTTCATAGTTTAAAATTGAAAGCGCATTAGAGTATTTCTCAAGATTATACACTTTTCCTCTATTTGGGTCAGTATTGTCAGCAATATCATACTTCTTAACATTAATTGCCAAACAGTTTTTACTATCCCTAATTTTTCTAACATAATCAAAATAAGAAACGCTTTTATCGTGATTTAATAACTCCAATGCTTGAATGATACATTCATTATTTGTCACTTCCCGTTTTATATCCTCAACAGTATAATGAGTATCCTCAAGAACATCATGTAGCAACGCAACCACCTTTTCATCATCTGTTGATGCTCTGTAAGACACTCTAACAGGATGGAGGAAATACTGTACACCGCTCTTGTCAACTTGCCCCTCATGGGCTTTTTGAGCGAACTGTAATGCTTTATAAACTTCTTTTTTCATACACTTGTTTTTATTTGACGCTACAAATGTAGTCAAAGAAATTGGAAGAACAAAGAAATTTCAGGAATATTCGACGGGATTCCGAATATTCCTTTAAAATTTTTACTCTTCCATCATGTTATGATATAGGTCAAGGCGAATTTTCGCATAAGCTGCTTCGACATTTGTAAATGCCCTTTGATTGTTTGCACCCTGTTCATTGTATATTTCGGATTCAATAACTTTTGCAACCTGCTCAACCCATTTTGGATTTGTATAAGAAGACAATTTTTTGCCATGGTAGGAAAAACAGTCGAATTTTGAATTTCGGTCTTCATGAAGATTTGTTAAAAGCTGTCGAATTTTCTTTGCTGTGGCTTCTTTGTCCGAAATATGATTCTCTTCCCGAACCTTCTTAATTATCCGGCAAACCCTTTCAATTGCAAGGTCGAAAGCCATATTAGTAACAGTCTTAATTCGTAGCTGCGTTTCCGGAACTAGGCTCTCGGATATAACACTAAGCTGGATATTTTGATTCCTTGTTTCTGTCAGTAGTTCCTTAAAAGTTTCTCGCTGGGAATTCATAGTGTCGTTTATCACCTTCATGAACCAACGGAAGAAAGTTACCCACATCAGTGCTGACAGCACCAAAAAGAATCCGGCTGTAATAGCCATCATTCCGAAATCTCCAATGCTCTTTCCTGTCTCGATAGCAGGATTAATCATGTCTGTACCCATCGTTATTCCTTGATTTTGTTAAAGTTTTCACTCGTTGTTATCTTTATTGGTACAAAGATAATAATTCAAAATGAAAGTCTCTAACCTTGGTTCAAGGACACTTTGGTAATCCAGAAGTAATTATCCGTTCCAAACTTGAAATCCTCTTTGTGAACTGACTGGATTCGCTCACGAAGCCTCTGTTCCGTCATTCCACTGGCGAAGTTATGCCCGATGTTTGCGAGTAGCGGTGTAACCTCTTGAGCGTCCCGCACCTCATTGTAGCGACATTCACGTGTCTTCAACCGTACTTCCGGAGCAACGTAGGCTCGGAACTCACCCATGATTTCTACCACGAGTATCTTACAGTCACAATTCATTACAAGTCCCCGACAAGCGTCAAGGAACTCTTTCTTAGCAGCGTTATTTTCCATAACCAATCATTTTTTCTATTGCATTCTTCTTTCGTTGTTCTTTCTCATCAGCAGCACCACGCTTCAGTTCCCTGTCAAACCGCTGGCGCAGTATCTCCTTCTTTTTGTCGTCAGGCAGTCCCTTAAAGACGCCAACGCTAAACTCTGGTATAGTGCTCTCAACTTCTGCGAAAACCATCTGTTCGCGACAGTTAGAACACTCATACGGCTTCCCCACAATAGTAGGAACCATCTTCTTGAGTTCTTTACTGTACTTCATCACGTATTTTCCCGGAGTAAACGCCACGCCATGAAGTTCACAGGCTTCATTCGGGCAGCACAATACATATTTCATAAATAATGCCTCCTTCCATATTCAGCGATTAATAAACTGTCAGTCAAGTTGTCATCGGCTTTCGTACAGTTCTCCGTCCGACGTAAATCCTGTCGAGGGAACAACCGCTTCGCTGCAAGCACTGACATCACTTTCTTGTCGGGGTTCGGTTTGATGCCCTCGTACATTTCTTTCTGCCACTTCTTAGGAGTCACCAGCACAATCCTCAAACCACACATGATGAACCCCATACGAAGCGCATAACATACTCCCCCGAAAGTGAACGTAGCACCCGCAGCAGAACGTGGTAGAGCGTGAACATCCTCTATCACGACAACCGTGTTATTGATGTCACACTCCTCCGATATCTGAATAATCAATTCTGACAGTTCATGAAGGTCAAGTTCCTTCCCTACCTTTGGCATCGGATAGTGCTTGATACCTGTACTTTTCATCACCGTGATGAACCCCTGTTTTCCTGGGTCTACTCCGATAACTGTTTGCTTCTTTTCCATATTATTCTATATAACTGTAACCGTTTTCCTTCACGACGGTGAGAGTGGTTACACCAGCACGAATATTCATGACGTGACTGATTACATATACAGGATGATGAACGTCGCTCATTGACTCAAGTAGAAGAGCCAAGCCCAACGGGTCTGTTCCCTCAAGAACCTCATCAATCATTAGGAAGTGAAGTCCTCCCCATTGGTTCGTTCCGTTAATCATTTCCTGAAATGCTTGTATCAAAGCCATTTCAATTCTTGCTCTCTCGCCTCCGCTAAACGACCAGAATGATTTATATTCGCCCTCGCCATTGATGACTGATACAGTTATCTCCTCCTTGATTTTCCCTTTCGCATTACGCTTGAACCCGTCTATTGACAGGCGAAGTTCTGAACGCTGCTTCTGTAAGGACATATTCGCGAAGTTCTGAATTATCCGTAACTGCTCACAAGCAAGGCTCATCTTGAACTCCTTGAAACGCAACCCCCACTGTACCATGTCTGATACCTGTTTCTCGCAATCCCCGTATTCCTTGTTTGCCTTTTCGAGTTTCTTTTTCGTCAGGGCAACAAGACCTTCCAGTTCGGCTTCCTTGGTTTCCATTTCAGCCTGTTCAGCCTTTTCAAGTTGTTCAACCAACTGTTCGCTCTCACTGTTACAACGTGATTGAATCCCTTCTTGATGCTTGATATCTTCTTGGTAGGAGGATATCATTTGGTTGCTTCGGGTTATCTCCCCACGGATTTTTGTTATCTCTGCTTGAACCTCACGAATGGCTCTGACTGTACCCTGTTCCTGAACACGTATCTTCATGAACTTGTCGTCGTACTTTTTCACCCGTTCCTCAAACGAGTTGAGTTCTTCCAACGCTGTTTTCGCAAGGTTTTCCTGGGTCTCGGCTTCCTTCTTCTGTTTTTCAATCCTCTTCCGAGTATTAGGAACATCAACCGTTTCATCTGATGTCACGAACTCCGTTCCACACTTCGGGCACTTTACAGTCCCTTTCAGGATAGCCGTGAGGCGGTTGGCTTCGGCAGTGTACTGTGAGGACAGTTCCTGTGCTGCTTTACGCTTCTTCCTCGCTGCCTCTACCTTTGTATCAGTCGAAGAACGTTCTTTCGTTAGAGAGTCATATTGAGCCTTATAGTCAATCGCTTCTAATCCCTCTAACTTCTTAGAGGCTTCAGCAACTTTCTTCTGGTTGTCCTTGATACTCTGTTCAGCCAACTTGATAGCCGTCCTGGAATTCTCAATCTTCTTTTCCGCTCCGTCGTACTCCTGTATGACAGCGTCAATTCGTTCGTTTATACGCTCTATAAGCGATTGTCGTTCCTCCTCAAGATTACGTTCTCGCTCCGCAGCCAACTGTCCTGTATAGACGCTCAATTCACCCTCTATCGTGTGAACCTTTGCCTCGGCAGCTTGTTGCTTTTCCTGTAACGGCTTAATCTTCTCTTTAATTACATTGTCCGCATCATCTAACTGTTCAGCTTTGATGAAGCGGTTGATGAGTGAAAGTTTGTCCGTATTAGAGGAACTCACAAATGATTTGAAGTTCTCTTTATTCAGAATATAGAAACTCTTCAGGTCTTCCGCTGAAATACCTATCCATTTCAGGATGTAAGCGTTTCCATCGTTTACGGTTGCAAACTGTACCGAACCCTCTTCTTCATTGAGCATAAGCTCCAACGTCGCTGAACCTTTCTGTCTGAGAGTCCGGTGTATGTTCAGCGTCTGTTTCCTTATCGGGCAGTAAATGTCAAGCCAAATGTCAGCTTCCTCCTCTCCCCACAAAATCAAGTCTCTGTCAAGAGTCTGTTTTTTCAAGGAGTTTGCCAGGATTGCATACGCAATCCCAGCCTCCATTGTGCTCTTCCCTGCTCCGTTTGTTTCCTTTGATTCAATCTCAGTCAAGTTCTTTCCCTTGATTAAGACAGGCTCGTTCAGGAATTTATGTTTCAACTCCTTGAACGATAAGAAATTCTTCAAACGTAAATAGGTCAGTTCCATACTAAATTGTTTGGGTGATTAATTCTTCAAGTTCTTCAGCAAGGTCAGGGTCATTCAAGATAACCTCTCTTGCCTTTTCAGCTCCCTGTGCAAGTGTCTTTCCTTTGTACTTAAAGAACGACCCTGCCTTCTCAATAACGTTTCGTTCGACGCCAACTGATAACAGCTCTGAAGCCTTATCAATTCCCTCACCGAAGCGAATGTCGAACTCGGCTTTCCTGAACGGAGGCGCAACCTTATTCTTCTCAACTTTCACCTTGATGTGGTTAGCGGTTTCTTCGCCACGGTCTCCAACTGTACCCGACTTCGCAATGTCCAACACCTGTGAAGAGTAGAAGCCAAGAGCCTTTCCTCCCGGAGTCGTCTTCGGTGAACCGTACACCACGCCAATCTTGTCACGATACTGATTGATGAAGATAACCAACTGTTGGTTCAGTTTAATATCACCAATCAATCCGGGAAGCCACGTAGCCATAAGCCGAGCCAGCACGCCCATCTTAGCATCACCCACATCGGCTTCCAAATAACATTTAGGGAACATTGCCGCCACCGAGTCCATCACGATTGCTCCGATTGCTTTCGACTTAACAGCCTCTCTCATGATTTCGAAACATTCTTCCGCAACTCCTGGCTGGCACAGAATAAACATCTCCGGAGATATGTTCACCCCCAGTGCTTCTACATAATCCATGTCAATTGCGTTTTCACGGTCTATGTAGAGAACCGCTTTGCCTGTCTGTTCCTGTATGTTCTTACAGGCTGTCAGAGCCAACGTAGTCTTTCCCGAAGACTCGTAGCCACGCAATTCAATGATACGACCCATCGCATAACCGCCACCAAGTGCCAAGTCGAGCGACAGGCTTCCTGACGATACGAACTCTACTCCTTGAGTATTGTTTCCCGCCACAACTTCTTTGCCGAACTTCTTTTGTAGGGAGTTCACCAAATCTTCTACTCCTGCCATTGCATTACTTCTTTTAATAGTTTATATCCTTCATCATATTCGTAGCCTTTTTCATCGCAAAATGCTTTGAACTTTTCGGCTATATCTGTTCCGGACAGTTCCTGAACCACTTCGGCTTCCTCAGCCTCCGTGACTTCGACATCCGTGTACTTTGCTTTCACTGAGATACCGTGTTCGGTGAAGACTTTTTTGTTGACAGCCTTAACAGCCTGTTGGTCTCCCACAAGTGTTATCCGAACGTTGACGCCATCTGTGTTCGTTTTAGCGAGTTTTAATATCTCTTCCTTTGAGGTCTTAAGGACATCAACTTTTATTTCCTTATACGGAACAAATTGAGCCTTTACGAACTCGAAGGACGTATCGCTGTACAATACCGTGAATCCCTTCTCCTCATCTTCCCCGAAGTTATTCTGACGGGTACTCGGTAGGTGAAACACGTTGGCTCCTGGTTGCTGAGCGTCATGATAGTGCCCTAACATCACCTTTCCATATTTCTTGAACAGGTTCAGCGGGATACGGTTGTTCACTACCTTTCCATCGTTATTGATAGAACCCTGTACGGCTGTATGACTGAATAAGATTGATTTCTTTGAATGAGGAGTAGGAAGCTCCCCAAACTTCTCAAGCCAAATATCCTGACTGTAAAATGGAACAAAATGACATTCCACACCCTGTATCTCAATAGTCGTAGGAACTTCAAACAGGTTGAATCCTGGGTGATATCTGTACTGGGTCAAGAAACTTTCGTCAGACTCATAATCCGTCTTGTCATGGTTTCCAGGAATACAATAGATTGTTATGCCGGATGCGCTGTACAGTTCAATCATCTCTGTTAGACAGGTGAGAAGTTCCTGACGTTGGCTTAGTCTGGAGTCGAATATGTCACCGAGCCAAATTACGACCGAGACCCCCATCCGTTGAGCTAATGCTATTTCCTGTTCCGCTATATCAAGCAGTTCGACAGCATTCGACTCCTGAAGATGTTTGTCTGTACTAATTATTGCGATTGGTTCTTTATTCATTGTCGAAATATTTAAAATGAAAGTCCAAGTGTATAACGCTTGGACTCTCTTTCTGTACCTGAATCAAATGTTACTTTTTCTTCGCACGCGCATAGCACGGATACGGTCAATGGCACTTTGACCAGATGCGCTACCAGCGTCGGCTGGAGCTTTTACTCCGGAAGCCGGAGTTTCATCTTCTGGTTCGGGGTCGGGTTCATCACCACCGTCATTGTCCCCAGCGTACTCTTCACCACCATCGGAATCACCGTCATCAGAACCATCCCATCCGGGAACGTGTTCAATATCGTATCCGAGGTCTTCGTGTTTCAGAGCCAACTGATAAGCCTCTTCAAGTTCTTCACCCTCAAGCTCCAACTCTTCGTATCCTTCACCGTACTGGCGAATGAACTCTTCGTTGACAACTTTCAGTTTCTCTTCCGGAGTAGGTTCAGCAGGTTTCTTCTTCGCTGCGGCTTTCTTCGGTGCAGGAACCGAAGCCTTGGCTGTCGGTGCTTTCTTAGAAGCAGGAGCTGCAGCAGGTTTCTTTTCCTCTTCGCTCGGGCCGAAAGGTAAGTCATCAGCACCAGACGGTTTGTCGCCTGTCTTTTCTTCTATCATTTCCTGAAGTTGTTCAATCATGTCAAGGAAGTCATCCTGTGCGAAAATCTGATACTGGTTAGCATCGTCGAAACGCTTCAGACCGTCAAGAGCATAATCGAAGTCTCTTTTCGTATAGCAGTCCACGTACAGTTTCTGAAGGCTGGGGAGACCGTCAAGTTCTTCCAATACCTTGTCAGGAACAGCGTTCTTGTCGAAGTAGTCTTCCCAAGTCTGACCCATTTTCAACGGCAACGATTTCAGTGTTTCTACTGTCTTGTTATTGTCGTCTTTTTCACGACTCCATTGAATAGGGAAGCCAGTTGACGGGTCGCTGAACATATCCACAGCAGCGGTGTCGTTCTGGGCACAAAGGTCAGCAGACTCTTTGTTCAGTGCTTCCATCTGTTTCGGTTTCAGGCTGTCTCGCCAAATCTTTCCTTCGATGAGCGCATAATACACGTATTCCAATTGAGGACGAATTCCCGGAACCCACGTACCGTTCTTTCCACCCATACGATAACCCGTAATCGGGTTCAGGAAGCGAGCACGTTCTTCTTTGTCCTGGAACTGTTCAGCCTGTTCGTAGACACGCTTGATGTACTCTTCGATGATGTCGTACGGATAACCACCGTGAAGCGTCGCCAAGAAGATTTTCTTGTTTGAGATTTTCTTCCCGATAACTTTTCCTTCCTTGTCCTTTTCGTCGACTTCACACTTGAGCATCGCTGTCAGCATAGGCACGTAGGGAGAGTCTCCTGGTTCGTGTGCCGGAAGAACACGTTTCACGGTGATACCGTCTCTTTGTTTCCAGAATTGTGCATAATCACCTTTACCACCAAAATAGGTGTCGAACTGTTTGGTTTGCTGAACCGTCTCACTAACAGTTGAGAGCGGTGCTGCCTTCCATTTACTTCTGTCTAATGGCATAATACTAAATTTTTAAAATGTTGATAATTATCTGTTTTCCTTCACTATTCGTGTAACGTCTTCGAGGAACTTCTGTTCGTAACTCTTAATAGATTCCATCAGTTCGATGATGTCCTCAGCCTCTTGTCCGGCACATTTGTTGGCGATTAACTGTAATGCTCTCGGGAGCGTACAACCATAAGCCATGTCATCCATTTTTCCATTAGGATGGCGAGGACTGTCAGACTTCTTTAATTGGTAAACGTCATAACTTGATGCGTGACTTTCAACTGGTTTCAGGTAGAATCCGTCTGTGACTTCGATGTAACCTTTGAATTCTTCTACTGCGCTGGATTGAACTGTTTTCTTTGCCATAATTCTAATTATTTGAATGTTTAACTTAAATTTGATGATACAAAGGTAATGGAATCATTCGAATTATCAAAGAAGTTCCCCGAAAATTCTTCGAAAAATTTATTTGAACCCTGCTTTCTTGATAAAGAAACTGTTTACTTTACCCTCTACCAATTCCCCGAGGAACTCCGTTGGGGTGACAGGTTTAAGGAGATTGTTCAGTTTCTTAGACTTGTCCTGAACCGCCCACTGAAGTGCGTCAAGAACACTGAAATTCTTCTGAGCGTCAATATACGCAATACAGAGATTCTGATAGTCTTCGTCAAGTAGGAGAGCCTCGTCAAGAGCCTTTTCCGACAACTTGATTTCCTCAACTTCCCCGTCTTCCAAAGCCAACGTGAACTTTCCGCCATTACGGTTCGCCTCGCGACGCCATTCCTTCTTTGTCTGGGCTTCGTAAACCTCTTTCTCGAGTTTACATTCCGCGACTTTCTTTTCGGCTTCAGCACGGAGCAACCCTACTTTGTTCAGGAGCGCACTGACTGTAACCGCTTCACCATATAAATTGCTGTACTCAATAGAAGTGAGTTTATCAATGTCAACCGTGTCCTCAAATCCATTTGTTTGTAATGTCACTGGGACATCATTGAAATGCACAAGAATGTTCATAATTTTCTTCCTTTTATCTTAGTAAATTTATAACGTCAAAGTAACGATATTCGACTCGAAACAGGCTCTCAGCGTGTTCACCTCTTTACGGTTGTCGTAGGAAAGGATACCATTGATGAGTATCAGGTTCGCTCTTCCGCACGATAACAGGGGTTCCAACTGTTCGTATTCCTGCTGGAATATCACAATTTCGATGAACTCGTAGTTCTCCTCTAATATCAAACGACACATCGTATCCCCCTTGCGGGTCTTCTTAATCTCCATTTCAGCGATGAACCCAGCCAACACGACGTACCCGTTATTCGGCTTCACTTCCGTGTCGTGACACTCCTCAAGAGTAGCATATTCGTAGGCATCAGGGAACTCCCCAGCGAACCTGTCATATATTTTCTGGTAATCAAAGAACGCCAGTCCGGATACTTTCTTTTGTAGGAGTGCCCACCACCACGCGTCATTGGCGTGGAAGTCGGCTCCAACTAATACAGGGTCATCTTCCTTGACATTTCCCTTCGTTGTTCCGAGGAAGTGTACCAACAGGTCTATTCGTTCCTGGGGTTTCTTTACCCCCTCAAGACTGTCGAACGCTCCTGCCAATATCAAGTTTCTGATGATACGGCTGTTCACTGCTGAACCCTTCCATTTATGTCGGGTGATAAAGTCGTCTAATGACCAATATTGACCGTTCTCTGTGCGTTCCTTTATAATCTGGGTTGCAGCCTTTTCTGCGACCTGTTTGACTCCTGTAATTGACCAATACAAGGCTTTCTCTTTGAAGTTGATAACAACATCGGTATCCGATATATTGATATCCACAGGACGTACCGTACAGACTCCCGTTTTATTGATTTCCGCAATATAGCGTGAATAGTCAGACTCCATCGCATATTTAAACGCCACCGACCAATACTCAATAGGATAGTGAACCTTTATCCACTGAGAGATATAGCCTGTAATCGCATAGGCAGCAGCGTGGCTTCGGTTGAACAGGTACGTCGAAGCCTTATCAATAGCGTCCCACACCTTTTCGGAGTATTCCTGGGTGACGTTATAGTTGTCCCGATAGTAAGGAATAAACCGTTCTTTGTACTGCTGGAGAGCCTCGTATTTCTTCTTCACCATCGCTTTACGAACGTCATCGGCTTCCACCAACGACAGCCCACCCAACTCACGACAGAGTTGCATGATTTGTTCCTGATAGGCAAATACTCCATACGTGTTATTCAGTATCTTGTCCGTTCCGGTGAAATACTCAACCTCCTTCTGACCCTCTTTACGGGAGACGTACTCGTTATGGAAGTTGTTCTCCATTGCTCCTGGGCGATACAATGAAATAGCAGCGATAAGGTCTTCAATATTGTCTGGCTTCATCTGACGACAATAACCTGTCAATCCGGAACTACCAAAGTGGAAGTTATCCTCGTTCCAACCATTCTTGAAATACCTGTACACCTCTGGGTCATCCAACGGCACACTGAAGATGTCTAAATCCACACCCTCGTGCTCCTTCACCAGCCGAACCATGTCCTGGAACTTGTCGAACTGTTTCACACCCAGCACGTCCTCTTTTAGGAAGCCAGCAGCATCCATCTCACCACCTTCCCACTCGGTTACATACTCCTCGCCATTCTTACGAATAGGAACCCAATGAAACATATCGTGTTCCTCTGGGAATACCATCATCGCACAGGCATGAATTGACTGAGCCTTTGGTGCGGGCATTATCAGCATCACTTCATTGATGAGGTCGGAATGTTCAACGACAAAGTTCTTCACTCGTGAATGAGCACAGGCTATCTTGAACAGGTCTTCAGGCTTCCTGTCCTTGACGTCAAACACTTTCATCATTTCGTTCGTTTCCTGGAAGTCCAACCCGTACACACGAGCCATATCCTTGATGGCTGCTCGTAACTGTAATGCGCTGTAAGTTCCCACGGAACACACCTGTTTCCAGCCGTACCGTTCTTCCATGTATTTCTTCACACGGGGACGGTCTTCACCAGGATAGTCGCAGTCAATATCAGGGAGTGATACCTTAACACGTCCTGCGTTCAAGAAACGCTCAAAGAGTAGGTCGTATCGCATTGGGTCTAACTTGGTAATCCCCAACAGGTAGGAGACAAGACAACCACCAGCCGAACCACGACTGATACCCGTCATTATACCGTTACGATGGCACCAGTTGATAATGTCCCAAGTAATTAGGAAGTAGTCAATTGCTTCCCCTAACTTTATAACACCCACCTCTCGGTCTATTCGTTCCATAATGACCTTTTCACCCCAATCCTCAATGAGGTCTGGGTGACGCTCAAGACCGTCGGCTATAAGAGACCAAAAGAGGTCTTCATTTGTTTCGAACTGTTTTGCCTCTTCCTTTGTCATCTTATAGTGAGGCAAGTGTCTCTTCTTTACGTCGATGACAAAGGTTATCGCCTCAGCAATGTTTTCGAGGAATTCCAACCCTTCCATGAAACGGCTGTACACGTCCATGAACCCTTCTTCGGTATCCGGAAACATTTGAGCCAACTCAACAAACAGTTGGTCGTTCGATTTAAAGTATTGATTATCGCTCTCGTAGGCAGTTGTTCCACCAATACTATGTAGGCGAGGTCTGATACAACTGTACTCCTCGTCAAGATACCACGCATCAACCGACGGAACGGGTAACAGGTTCTTGTCCTTGAAGAATTTCTTCAGGTTCGTCAGATACCATTCGTCACGGTTATCATCTACATATTCGCATGGGTCTAACTGATAAACGACAGCGTCTATATGCAAGTCTTTCAACTTGTCGTAATCCGTTGTCTTCGGGTCAAGAAACATAATCAAATCATCGTTGTTAGTGGTGATTTTATTGAAATCCTCAAGACCGATGTACTTCGGATTGTCACAGTTGATGAACTTGTTTATAGTAAGGAGGTCTCGCCAACCCTTGTCGTTCCTTGCGTACACCTTAACAGTGAAGCGGAAATCCCGAGGCTGGTCATATACCACACACTCCATACCAATCACGCTCTTGATGTCGTTCTTCTGACATTCCGCTTGGAACTTCAACGCTCCGGCAAGTGAATTCTTTTCACAGATACCCAACGTCTTCACTCCAAGAAACTTTGCCTTCTTACACCAGTCGGCATACGTTCCCGTCCCGGACATCATTTCATATTGACCATGAACTCCCAAGAATACAGGGGTTTCAATTTCCTGTTTCGCCTGACCGATATATTTCAGCCGTGTGAGTTTCACGTCATTCTCTTTACCTTTGGCGAGCATATAATACACTCCTCCAAAACTGAATGCGTAGAAGTCACATGATGTTTCGACGGATTCCTCTCCCGAGCCTTTACGCTTCGGGTCGGCAGGAATACCAACAAAGTTGAACCCGTCATCAAACAGTGCACCGTCATACGCTGGCTGATACAATTCAAAGGTCTTCCCTCCTATCTCGACCACATAGTCAGAAATAGGAGCGAAGTCCATTAAATTCTTCTCAAGATATTCTTTGAATTTATCCATTGATTTTCTGCTTAACAAGTTCCGTTATATCGTCACCATCCTTACAACCCAACGACAGGAAGTATTGAGCAAACTTCTCGCTGACATGGTCATTCAATTCATAGGAGTCCGAATGATAATCACAGAAGTATATCTGAACTTCTTTACCTGTCGCCTCGGCAACCTTGAAGATAGCCTCAGCCTCACAGTCGAAACGCAATGAGCCAAACACGATATCGCACATAAGAGCGTCTTCTTCAGACATCTTTGCCCAACTGTTCGTAACAGCGTTTGCCGTCCAACGTGCCCATACGTCTTCTCCAGCCAATGACTTGAGATATTCGCCTGTACGCTGTAACAGTTCACGACCCTCAACCCGTACCGAGTCAAGAATATTAGGAGACTCTTCTTGAGGCTTGAACGGTAACAAGATGTCGCTGCTCAACTGTTTCCACTTCGCATACGCTTCACCCGTACAGTCAATCTTCTTTGATTCCCCTGTAAAGATGTTCATCAACGTCTGGCGAATTCCTTCACTGAAATCTCCCATAATCATGGGTCGTTCTTCACACGCAGCACCAACCATAAGTGCTTCTGCTTGGTACGATTTACCGGAGCCAATAACCCCTACCAAGCCATATATCTTTCCTTTAAGGCTCATATTGATTCATGAATTTTTGAATGCTCTTGAAGAGTTTCCAGCCGTCCGTGTACTTCTCCAACAGTTGTTCGCAGTTTGTGATACAAGTCAATAACTTCTTGGACGTGTTTCCCAGAGCCTGTTCGTTCTTACAGAATATCCATAAGTCCAAATAATCACAGGTCTTGAAAAGACGGTACTGGAGGTCAGTCATTGTCTTCTTAATTTCTTCATCGGAATACGGCAACAGGTTCACGTCGCCATGACAGATTTCGTATTCAATGATATCCCATGCCGCAGCCGTGTTCTCATTGAATTTCTTTACGCACGCATTGAGGTCGCCTGTAACACTTTCCACGTAGTCGTGGAGTAACACCTTGTCAAACACGTTGATGTCGTAAGCAACGTCCTCTTCTGAGGCAAACCAACGAAATAACATGCCTACCACCAACCCATGCTCCAAGAGGTTGTACCCCCTGTGATGGGGGGTATTAGGCAACCTCTGAATGTCTTTCATCCCTAACAGGATGTCAATCTTCTTGAAATTCATAACTAAATCGTCTTTATTTTAGTGAATAATTCTTATCCGATGAACAGTTCGTTCAGTAACGGGTTCCGGAACTCTACCAACTGTTTTGTCCAATAACGGAAGATAACCTTTGCCCAGTCAGAGAACATCTCATCTTCAAACTTTTCAATATCCGCACGCAATAACTCGAAGTCCTGTTCTGTACGGTTTTCACTGTTACGACAGTTTTCTTCGAACTGGCTCAACTGAGCGATAAGCGCATCGAACTCCTCTAAAGTTTTAAACGTCGTCTTATAGGAAAAGTTTACTCCGGAAGGATACGAATTTGGGTCTCTTTTAGCGATTTCTTCAGCCAACGGAATGAAGTCCTTATAGACATGAAGATTGTCTGCCTTGTGGTAATATTTCCCGACAGGCACGCCCACTATCGCTGCGACGTACTCCTGCATCAATGTAAAGTTGAACACGTTCACCGCACTGAACCCCCAGATAAGGTCATTCGAACGGATATCCACGTAACAGTTCATCTTTCCATTCACTATCATGAAGTGGATTGAACGGGTACACGGTGTATCCTTTGTGAGGAGCAATGGAGCCTTTTCCCCGTCCTCTTCATTCTGATTGAAGTTGTCAGAGATAGGGTCGTGAATTGTGATAACCGCTTCACGGGTATCGATGTCCTGCTTGAACTTTTCAATGACGAACCGTAATTGGTCAGTCACGTTCTGGTACAGTCCGGGAGCCTTCAATTTTGAATAACGACCGTTTTCGTCTGCTTTACCGTTCTTATACTGTCGCGGAAGTAACTTTCCGGACAATGTTACCATCGAATCAAAATTGTCCCCGTAACGACGTATTCTGGGTCCATATCCCGCTCTCATGAACTTCCCATCATCTGAAAAGTTTACAAGGTTCTTCACGTAGGAAGCAGGCATCTCAAGACTGTTATCCCCACGAGCCAACCACAGGGACTCAATCCACCCCAATGTTTTGTTCCATTTACGCTCCGGAACACGAACATAGCGGTCGGTCGGATTAGTTATCTCAATGAGGACGGCTCCAGGGAACTCACGACATTCGAACCCTCTTCGGGTAACGTCAATCCCTTTATCCATCAACTCCTTACAAAGTAGCACCAGCGCACTACTCAAATTTTCTGCTTGAAAATACATAAGTCTTTCTTGATTTAATCGATTAATAATTCTCCTGGCTTGGGCAACTTAGCATTCCACTTCGGGGGGAAGACGAACTCAATCTTCTTCGGACTCTTTTCGTAGGTGTGCTTGATACGTTCATTTCTACCTTTGTTGAAAGACGCTCCTAATCCCTTTGCAAACTTCGATGTTTCACAGAAACAGTTCTGAAGATTTGTAAGAGTAGGAACAGGCTCCCACGGTAACGGGTTCCACTTCATACCTGTCTTTTCGCAGAAGTCACCCATCAGCCTTTCAAAGTTGTCGTGAACCCACTTGATAGTGCCCACATAGTCATAACGCTTTCCGGACGCTCCGTCAAATGTCCAGCCGATACCTTTCAACGACCCTGGACCAGTGATGACAAAATCGTTTTCCGAAAAGTTGAACAGGGGTGAATAATTCAGGTCAATGCAATATTGCTGAGCCGTGAAGTCCCCATATATCTTCATCTTACGGAATACCCAATACAAGTCCTCAAAGGTCTTCGCCTCTAAGAAGTCATACAAGTGTCCGTTCTGAAAGATTTCATCTTCGAAGATACGAAAGTGGGCACGATGCTTGCTCATCCCTGTAATATGTTTATATTCGGGATATTGATAGAAGAAGCAGTTCACGATGTAGGCATTACCATATATCGTGTCTCCGCCATCAACAACCTTGTCAAGAAACTTCGCTATGTTTTCCAAGCCTGTTTCGTAGGTGATGTCCCCGAACTCCTTTTCCAACAAATCCCACGTTTCGTTCTTATTGAAATGCTTGAAAAGCAATATGCGAAAGAACATATCCTCTGGTTCATACTGTTTGCCATTGTAAATTACACGGCTCAACAGGTATTGGCTGACCCTATCCAAGCATCTATAAACATTGGTGAACTTGAATCCCCGAAGTATTTCATCGTCTGTCCATGGTCCAACCTGTCCATTGTACTTTTTCCAGAAAATGTTTTGTCTTTCGCATATCCAATACAAAAACCAATTAAATGTTTCTAATGGAACTGGCTTAAACGATTTTATATCTTTTCCCATTCGTTAATTCTCTTGATTTTATAAATTTACATAAAGATTTCCGGCACACCCCTAAAGATTCTTTAGCAATTCCAATTGAATCAAAAGTCCTCAAAATTTCCCCTGAGTCAGAAATTTCAATCACTCTTTTAGAACGTTCCCGTTTAAAATCTTCAGAATGATGCTTACCATAAAAAGGATTCTTTTCTCCTAATTTTGATTTAGAAAGATTTAACTTGTGAGTTTCAGAAAATTTCCTTCCCTTCCTTGCTAAAGACATTTTCAAACGAACCTCTACAGAGGCTTTCTTTCCTAAATGTGCTTTAGAAATACGCTTTCGACCCTCTTCGGTTAAATAACACTTTCCTCTTCTACTTTCCGCAGATTTTCTTATTGATTCTTTTGATGGATGATAACCCTTTCGAGCTAAAGACATATTTCTACGACCTTCTTCTGAAACTTTCCAAGACGCACCCAATGTGCCTTCACCACCATCCGTCGTATTGTACCCGTTGCGTCGGGTGTCGTACTTCTGAATGAAGTGTCTCTCAAGGAAGTCAAGCTTCGCTTTAAGAGCCTGTAAAGAGGAAGCCTCAACCGATATGACTTCCTCTATTGTGAAGTTCTTGGAACCGTACTTTCGAATCGCTCTATGAAACTTGAGAGCGGAACCGTTGTTAGCGGAAACAACATGCTGGCGCCACCGTGCCTCAATCGACCTAACAGTTTGCCCAAAATACGGCTTTCCATTCTTTAGGCAAGTGACGCAATATATTATCCCGCGCTCCATTATTTACCTTTCTCAAACGTTTCAAAAGAGTTTCTTTCAATGTAGTCCGACGCTTCACAGAAAGCCACGAACTCTTCACATAGTTCTGACAGCCCAAAGAAATTGAAAATATGAACACCCAAGTCCCAGACCGGAGCGTCATACGGTTGGTCGTGAAGAACCACACAACCGCCAGCCTCATTCACCTCTTCTCCCTCTCTTTGAGCCTTTTCGAAGTCGTGCATAAAGGTTCTGTGCTTTCGCCACATGCAATCTCCCTTAGGAGGCTCACCAGACCTGTATGCTATCCGAGCACAATACTCATCCCATTGGTCGTCACGATAATCATACCTGACATGGAGAATGTTCGTAAACTCACTCTCTCCGCATAAATCCAAGGGACGCAATCGCCATGATACAGTTGTTCCTGCACCATCAATCAAAACTCCATGCCCTGCCTTAGACGTTTCCTTCAAGAAGTAGGAAAGACCCTCAGCCTTGCACAGTCGCGACGTTATACTGTCGTAACCTTGCCAGCGTCGGATACCACCATTCTCATAGAATTTCCCAACGAAAACCATATTGAAGTCCTCAGAGTAAACTCCGACTTCCTTTTCCTTTCCGTCAAGTGTCTTAAACTTGTATGGGCGGAGTTTCATACCTAATGATTCGAGGAACTCGAGGAAGAGGTAAACCCTTGTAGATTTACCACTCCCCGAGATACCTTTAACCAATACTATGGATTCTCCGTCAACCATTTACTTCTTCTTTGGAGTTTTCTTTGCGGGTGCAGGTTTGGCGTCCTCAGCCAGTTCCAACGCTGTTACACGTTTCTTGATAGGCTTATCGTCACCGAACTTGACCATACACTTTTCTTTGCCGTCTCCGGACTTGTACAGGCGAGTGATTTCACCAACAGCGTCCTCACCTTTCAGGGTAACTTTCGAACCTACTTTCAGTCCCGGAATTTCTTCCGATTCTTCGAGGTTCTGACGTTTTGTTTCACGAGGAGTCTTGTCGGCTTTCGCTGACTTCTTTTCCTTCATAGACTTGTCTGATTTAGACGGAGTCTTGCGGTTCTTCTGACGTTCTTCGTACTCTGCCTCAGCCTTTGCCAAGCGTTCTTCCTCTTCCGGAGTCAGTTGTTCTTCTGACTGGTAAGTTGAGTTGCGTTTGTTCTGACGCTTCATTGCTGCTTCAGGCGAACCATCCTCAGGGTCTGGGTCGTCATCAGCGGTTTCCTCTTTCTTCGGAGCAGCCTTTTTCGTAGGAACCTTTTTGTCTTCCTTTTTAGGAGCGGACTTCTTGGCTGGAGCTTTCTTAGGAGCTTCCTCTTCTTGAGCGGTTTCGCCACCTAATTTGTCAAGGAACTCTTGAGCTACCTTAACTTCCAATTCACTTGAATTTTCATCATTGATGATTTCTTCGAGCTTTTCAGCATCGAACTTTCTGTACTTCATCCGAAGTGCTAATGCATTACTTGCCATAATCGTTTTTACTTTTAATTATTAAAATTGTTTTTCTGTGATGTTTTATCACTTATCTCGCTACAAATATAACTGGAAATTTTCGAAAAGGTTTAATTTTCTCCCCGAAAAATCGAAATTATTTTTTGCCGGAATGACCAAATCCACCCGCACCTCTCTCAGTGTCAGTGAGTTCTTCGACTGAAGAAACTTCGACAACTTCCTCGACTTTTGCATACGGAGCAAAGACGATTTGGGCAATTCTGTCACCATTCTCGATTGTTTGTGGTTCTGTCGACAGGTTAATCAACGGAACACCTACTTCCCCACGATAATCCATTTAATTTTGGAGATTGTTAATCTAACAGGCTCTTTATCCTGCTATTTCTTTGCTTTATTTTGTTATATGCAAAGTTCAGACTATATCTTCACTTTCTTTTGAAAGGCAGGGCACTCGTGTCAGCATTACTGTCCTCAACCTTACTTGTTTGGACTCGGCTGTTAGTCGTTGAACCTTCAAGAACATTACTGTTCATGCTTGGCTGCTGATTGCCCACTTCTGGACTTCCCAGCAATTCACCCCGTTTAAAGACACCAATTATTCTACCTGTTTTATCATCTTTAATAATTGTCTTTTCAAAATTGTGGATAGTGGTATGTTCCCCACGAGTTAAAACTTCAAGATTTTCTAATCGATTATCAGTCTTATCTTCATTTATATGATGAACATCGTAACAATCTTTCAAAACTATCCAGCCACATATATTTTCAAACAGTTCTTTAGGAAACTTACCATAGTTTCTTTCAATGATTAATCTGTGTTTCAATATATAAGTTGTCTTCCCTCTATCTCGAATTTTACCTCCCTTAGGGTGTCCAGGAACATTTTCCATTATATAGCCTGCTGAATTTATCTTTTCATCATGCTTATAGGAACTATTCAACTCTCCTGTCAATCCAAACTGATGGTTCCCCTCGCCCGTCATATATCTTGAACGTAAAATCTTTCCACATTCTTTTGAGCATGAAACTCCATGAATTTGACGTCTAAGTCTTGACGGCTTTACCCACATTTTAACTCCACAAATTGAACATTGACAATTTGGTTCTCTATCAAATTTCCCCATACCTCAACATTTTAATCGGTACAAAGTTAATCAATCTTAATAAAGAACCATAGACTCTTATCAGGCAGTCATTAAAAGTTTAGCGTCTATCGTCCCTGGAGCATTAATAACTGTCAACCCCTGTTTCACGGCACAGCCACTTCGAGGTCTCACCTGACCCTCGTACCCCTGTTCGATTTCCATGTACAAACCAGTAGGAATGATTTTACGCTCCATAGGAGCCAACGTGATTGAACCCTCGGGAAGATAGGCACGCAAGTCCATACCCGAACTGTCTGGAGTTTTGTACTCCGGCAGAGCATTTGTGCTCTTGTTTACGATTTTTAATTTCATACTGTAAATGATTAAAATGAAATGTTACAACCAATCAAAATTGTTTATAATTGTGATGTCATTATATTTAACGAGAAAATCACCTTTCGAGCCTCGAATTTTGACTTCCTCCTTAGCAGGATTGTTGCTTACGACCTCCATTATCGTCCCTTTATACAGGACTTTGGTATCCCTGTAAAGAATATACCAACGGTCATAATTTCCCTGAACTCTCCTCTGTTCTTCGTCTTTGTACTGAAACGCTGGAAGACCTTTCTTTCCCCAGAAATTCTTTTCGACGAACTCCGCCACATTATATCCAGGAGTGAATATACTGTCGACGTTGAATTTCACACTCAACTCAATAATCTTCAACCGCTTCTTCTTAGCAATATCCGCTGCAACTGACGCATACGTTCCATTACGGTATATAGAGGAACGTAATTTGTGAGTCAGATACTCCAATTGAAGCCGTGTCAAAAACTGTCTGTGGCGCAGTCCTTTGTCCTCACAGGTTTCTTCTCTTACTTTGTCCATAATTACTCAAATTTTTATTTCCATAAATATCCTCGATAAGGCAAACCATCCTCAAGTCTTTTCCTTAAAGTATGCCCATTCAATTTCAGTTCTCGTTTGATATCAATTATAGTATTCCATTCTTTAATAAATATTCCACCCTTCGAATATTGAAATACTTTTCTACAATTATTTTGATATCCAGGTTTTCCCGAATTCGCTTCTGATATTTTTCTTTTTGTTTCTTCTGAATGATGTTTTCCATATAATGGATGATTCTTTCCAGAAAGTTTATGATTTCCGAAATTCGAATTTAATTCCCCAATTCGTAATTTAGCAGCATCGCTCATTCTTTTCAAAGTCTCATCCGAAAATTTTCTACCTTTCAAGGCTTTGCTGATTTTAGCAAGTGATTCTTCAGAAAGATTTACTAAACCATCCCCACCATCTGTCGAATTATACCCGTCAATCTTAGTGTTGAACCGCTTTATAAGCCTCATTTCAGCGTAGTCAAGTTTCCTCTTGAGAGCATCCTTCGTAGGAGCCTCCACGAACATCACCTCTTCGACCAGGAAGTTCTCCTCACCATACTTTCGTATGGCTCGGTGGAACTTGTGGTCGGAGCCTCGCTGAGAAGAACGAACATGCCGTCTCCAACGACTCCTTATAGAGAGCATCGTTTGCCCGAAGTACAGTTTCCCAGTGGGCAGACAGGTGACGCAATATATGAAGCCTTTCTGAATCATAACTTTCCCAAATAAAAATTTAACGGGTCTTCAACATTTTTCAAAACATCTTCAAGTTCTTCAATTGAAATATTTCCGGGGTCTACTCCTGGAGTTCTAATTGCTGCAACCCAAACTGAATCAAACAAATCCCTCATTCTCAAGGCTGCTTCTTTACTTTCTTTTATTGTTCCATAGTCGTACAAAAGAATTATATTCTTCACTTTCTTTTTCAAAAGCATATCAATTTGTCCCCGACCAATAGAATTCCCAAAAGTAAAGCAACATTTCAGCCAATCCTTTTCTGTTAAGTTCAAAAGATTTGAAATTCCTACATAATCAAAAATCCCTTCAACCAAAATAACCGTTTCAGTCCTTCCCTCTATCAACTCATCACAACCCCCTAACAGGTCTTGAAAGTTATTCTCCGAGTTCCTGTAACGCAACACCAAGTCAGCCTCGTGACGCTTGTATGCCTCAAGATTTTCTTTGTGCCATTCCTTTGAATACCTACTGCGTGCCCACCACGCCACACACACACCATTGACTTTCATCTTAAAGATGATGAAGTTCTTCAACTTCGCTTCCAACGGTGTATTGGTATAGGAAGGCTCGAACTCCGCATAGTGTTCAGGTCGGAACCCACGATTATTCAGGTACTCATCATCCACAAGTGGTTTCAGCCGTAACGGAAGAGTAACAGGCTTTAATTCCTCTTCCTGTACCTGTTCCGCATCACCCTCCATCCACTTCGATGTCTCCCCCTGAATATCACCTATCTTTGGACAGTTCTCAAGTTCATTCGGCTTGACTGTATAGGAGTGTTTCGCGAGGTCTGTTCTACCGAGTTTCTTGAGGAACTCATAGACGGATACCTTACGAGGACACTTCCAACAGTGGAACGTCGCAACGCCATTCATATTGAAGATGATACCCCACTTCCCTGCTTTTCCGCAGAAAGGACAGTCCATATCCTTATTCGTGAGCCACCCCTGTGAACCAAATGGCGTGAGATTAAAATCAGCGATTATCTGTTCCTTATCGTACCGCATAACGAAATTATTTCTTGCGAGGTACAGGCTTCCTCGTTGTCTTCGGAGTTTCCTGCACACCCTTGTTTGCTAAATATTCCTTGAGCGACTGTTTAGTCTGTCGCTTATTCAACGTCTCTTGTGGCTCCTGCGCAGCCGTTTCACCCTCGCCAACTACCTTTGTTCCGTACACTCCTGGTGCTATCTCTACTCGCTCCTTCTTCTCCCCAACGGCTGCTTCTCCGTTACCTTTACGGCTGCGACGGCTCTCAAGCCTGTCAAGAGCCGACATATCCAACACCTGCTCAACGATTGTTGAACGTGATATATCGTAGAAGAAGCCGTTCTCGTAATTAGTAGGGATTCGAATGATGATACCATTGTTTCGGTAGTTTCGTAACTTATCACAATAGATACGAGCCATGTTCTGTTTACCCTCTTCGATTGTGATGTTACCTGTAAACACGAACGAGAATGGCTTGATAAGTGTACGGTCGCCCTCTGTATTCTGACGAGTGATTACCCGTGTTGGGTCGTTCCACACTTCAATAGGAACGTCTCCCGTCTGGGTTGCTGTGATTACGGCACAGTCGTATTTCTTCGCGATATCCTTTAATCGCTGGGCACACTTCTGTAACCTGTATTTGATGAAGTTCGGGTCAAAGTCAATCTTCTTGTTTTCCCCTGTCAATAACAGGTCAATAGAGTCGACCGTAACCAAGTCTGGATAATACCCATACTCTTTCTTATAGTCCTCTATCGCAGCCACCAAGTCGGCTATCGTCATGTCCATCATCTCTTCAGAAGCGTACACGTCAATATCACTGTTCACCGTTTGTGCCCTCTTGATGAGTGCTGAGATACGTTGTCGGGTCTCATCGCTGACATCACCCCTCATGATTTTCGCATAGGTAGTGTTCGCCAACATTTGGTCAAACTTAACAACCGCCTCATCACGACCACCCTCTAACTGAAAGTGAAGACAGTGATTGTGAGCGATTGATGTATTATACCAAGAAAAGTATTTAAGAGCCGTGGATTTACCAACACCGGAACGCATGATTAGGAGAACGGTATCCTGGCGAGGAATTCCCCCATCAGTAATTTCGTCAATCGTTGATATTCCTGTCGGTATCTTTGCCCGACGTGTTTCATCCTCGGCTTTCATTTGTGCCGTTCCTATGTTACGATAGAAATCCCTGTACACCCGTACAAACTTTCCTCGGAACTTATCTAAGGAAAAAGCGTTTATTTCCGCCATTCTTTTCTCAAGAAGAAGCATCGCTTCCTCTGGCTTCCCTTCATTATACATATCCGACACTTCGTGCTGAGTAGCGACAAATGTCTGACGTCTAATAAAGGTTTCCAATTGCCGTGTCATAGGTTCCACCTCTGGAAGTTTAATTCCCTTGACCTCAGCAATCTTCTTTGAAACTTCCTCGTTGTTAGGGAAGGTCATTTCCACCATACCAAACGTCGCCAGATTACCCGTTTTCTTCATCGTGTCTGCCAACACTTTCAGCATCGCTTTACAACCTCCCAATTCTCGGGGAAAGTTACTTAAATCGAGATTATCTACGACCAACTCCGCAAACTGTTTGTTTGCGAAAGCCAATCTTAACATCTCTTCCACGAAATTCGGGCTGAGAATCGCATCAACCTTTTTTGCCATATCTTTTCAATTTATACTGCGTCAATTTTTATCATTACTGTACTCTCTCGCAACTTGTTAATCGCCATGAAAGAGGAGGACACGGTATCATCGTGCCCACTGATACTCTCAAGAGTTCCCTTATCGCTGCGAAACGCAACTGAGTTGAACTCCCCAAACATCTGGTCAATCTTAGCAGCCGTGTCAGGATGATACGGACACTTGATTACACCTCTCTCAAATAACGCTGCAAGTGATGCCCACCCTGTTCTCAGGTCTTTCTTATTCCCGGAGGTCGTCGTGAACGGTGTAATATTCTTGATACCCATCTGAACGCACATATCTGCCAATATACTTTGAAAGCCGTTGTTTTCTACGACTATCTCGTTTGGCTTGAACACCCTGTTCAGGAGGTCAATCTTCTGTATCTGTTCATTGTGAGACAACCCCTTTTCCCGGAATATATAGAGGAGATAATAATTCCCCTGAACATCCTTTCCCCAGACTGTATAACAGGTGAAGTCGGCTCCCACATTTCCTGAGACAGCGAAGTCACAACCCATGACCACCCTCTGTAACTTGATAGGGAACGACTCTATGTTATCAACGAGCCTGACGTTTTCCATCCCGATTGTACTCCTCTTTAATATCTCCCAAGGGAAGATTGTACTGTCGTCGGAAATAGGTACGACCAAATACTCACGAGAGAATACGAGCGTCCCCAGAGACGCTTTTTCCTCCATAAGTTTTGCCCACGTAAAACGGTCAGGAGCCAACAGGCGACCGTCCGGAAATATGGCTGGGTACTCAAAGACACGGAACTTCGGGTCTTTCTTTAATTCGGCATACAAGTCCTCCTGCTGATATGGCGTGTTATGAGATACAATTCCATTTGAAATAAATGAATGAGTTTCTTTCATTGAAAAATCAACCGTAATAGACTCAGATTCTTCAATTTTCTTAATAGGAAGGAAAACATACCCACTTTCAACATTTTTTATAAATGTTCTTGTATCTTCATTTTCAAAACCAGAACCCTTTACCCATTTAACAACTTTTTCTAATTCAGAACGTTTATGAATACTAATCGTGTTTCTACTTTTAAATCTTAATTTTTCTAACCCATATTTTTTCTTATCTTTAGCAGTCAAACTAATTTCTTTCCTAATTCTTTTCATTAGTTCTGACTGATAAGGTATCTGCATAACAGAACAATCAATTAATGTATTAGAAATGTTTCGATATTTGCCACCTTTTCCTGAATGAGGGAAACCAATTTTTTCCATAAAAATATGAACCATTTCTTGTGAGGTTATTCTAAGAAGATACCCCATACGATTTGATTTTACTTTTTTAGAAGATTGACATTTTTTAGGATTTACAGACGATACAATCCCCATATTCAAAAGAACGAACTGTATTTGTTTTATCAATTTTTCACTAACTGAAAAACAGCTAACATGACAATGACCAGAATCATCAATTGTCATACACCCATCACCATCAAAATATCCCGATAAAAACTTACATAATTCCCTTTCACCTGAATGTAATATTTTATTTGGAATTTCTTTTGTATTAGATAAAAGTCCTATTTTATAACCCAAGGATTGAAATAGCTTAGACTTTTCATTACGATAGTATCTCATACTCAACCTTCCTCTTACAGGTCTAAATTCCTGTTCATTTATCAAGTAATCTCGAATCCCTTTCACGCCTTTTATTATAGAAACACGGCTTTCTGACAAAACACCATCAGCAATACAAAGTCCAATTTGATAGAGGTCATCATCTGAAACTTTCAAAGGTTTACCCCATACCCCTGCTCCAACCTTTATTGCAACAAAATCTCCAACTTTTAAATCTTTTGCCTTTCGCCACTCAAATAACCCCTTTTCATTGCAAACCATTATTGGGTGAATGTAGCTTGTTTCAAGTTTCAAACCCTTTTTAAGAGTTATTACTTTTGTCTTCGTTAGCCCATTAATATAATATTCATTTGCAATTTCAAGTTTAGTTCCGTTGTAAACCTCTTTTCCATAAGGATAATATCCTTTATCAGAAGTAATAGGAACTGGAGCTAATTCACCTATTTCAAAAATTCCATTATCGGTTAAAACAAGTGTATCAGGGGTAACACACCCGTCGACAATATTATATCCATAGGGTTCTACAATCGGAGTGATAGCACCTTTAAACAGGTCTCTCAACTTCTCACGCTGTTCCAGTGAATAGATACTACTCTCGTCTGGTAAGTCATCGCTGACCGCTGCCCCCACGTGAAGACCACGAATAAACCCGTCCTTTCCACGGAGGTGAAGTTTCGTTCCGTTCTCGCATTCAATACTTGTCGCTGCCAGTGAAGCCTTTCCAGTAGGGTTCAGTTTCGCTGCCAAAGCCTCATTCACACGGATTTCCTCAACCACCTTGTCGATGTGCTGTTTACCCAATTTTTCCGTGTTCGTAATAATACAGGTTTCCTGGCGATTTTTATTGTCAGGAATATCAGGTCGCATAAACGTCGGACGTCGGTAACTGTATAATCTCCACAGCGGAAACGCCATACAGAACTCGTAGGAATTGTGAACGACTGTACCATCCTCCAACTGAAACAGATGGTCGCCATCGCACATAAACCCGTAATAAGACTCTTCCCCAATAGGTTCAACCGTTATATTCCCACGCTCGAATACAGGCTTATCGTAAGAGAACACCCTGTACCCCTGGAACCGTCTTTGCTTCTTGACAGGATATTTCAGGAATTGTCCCATTTCTATTTCGACATACTTCTTCCGCTTCGTGTCAAAGAGGCACATCGTGTGCGCTCGATTCACGGCATACGGCATACCATTCTCCTGCTCAACCCTGAACATCTGAGCACGACCGATATGTCGTGTCAGAACCTTTCGGGGAGTGAAGTCTAATCCCATTACTTCCATTCCGGGATAAATGTCCTCTATATTCTTCACGGAAAAGTCAGCCATCAGCACCCGTGTGCCTCTCGCAAAGCATTTACCGTGAGAACGAGCAGCAAGATATGCGCTGTTCGGATAAAGTTGCACCATGTTTCCCCATTCAAGATTTCTCCAACCCTGACGGAAATTAGAAAGCATAGTTGTCTTGAAATAGTTGTACGACTGAACTTTCAGCGTCTCATCCATTGACTCTTCCAATTGGTCAATGTAGTTGAGCCGTTCAGTTTCAAGCGTGGTATTTAGGGAAAGAACATTATTCGTCTGAATGAAAATTTCCGATAACAGTGCATCGACGTCACCACCATAGCCACCAACCAATTGATTGATAGCCACAGGTGGTAACGACTCAAGCACGTTGAACGCAGTAGAGAATACCGTATCCAACTGTTTGTACGACAACTTTAAATCTTCATTAAAATGTATCATACCAATTGGAACCTTTCTCTAAATCTTGACTCTTTTCTTGTAGATGAAATTGCTGCCACAGGCGAAGAACCCCCTGTGCCTCTCATGTGCTCAATGTACTTCAGCATGAGTTGAGCGTTTGCTCGGGTATCTACCAACGCACGGTGGGCATCTACCAACTCAACACCCTCCAGTCGGCAGCACGTACCGAGTTTATAATTTTCTTGCTCTACTGCCCGATACCACCCCAATTTCATTGTATCTTCAACAAATTTAACATATTCCCATAAATTATCTTGCTGAAACTCAAAGAGTCCTTCGAAAAACGGAATATCGAATAATTGAAAATTGTGTCCACACAAAATTGTGCCCACACGGGGATTTTTATACTTCGTCAAAAATGATTTCACGGACTGATAAACATTTTTGACACTTTCCCCATTTTCAGTAAGATGCTTCAATGATAAACCATGAACTCTTTCGGCTTCTGGGCTGTATTCTAACCCATCTTTATAAGGTGAAATTATTTCGCTATATTCATCAACTATTTTCAAGTTGACTAAATCAATAGCAACCAGCGCAACCTCACACAATGGAACATCGAAAAAAGCCTTCTTTTCTGGCTTCCCTTTAGAAGCCTTACAAGGCAACCCTCCTGTTTCGGTATCCGCAACTACCATAAAATTTGCAGTCGTTTTCATATCAAAATCTATTTTAATTTGTAACTAAATTCAAATCCATCAACACTTATAATCTTCCCCAAACAACAGCGATTTATTCTACCAATTCCAATAGAAGTTTCTAAAGCAGCCTGAGTTAAACTATCAAAAGTTTTCAGCAACTTTCCATCTAAATATTGGTAAACTGCTTTCCTTCCAACTCCAGTCCTACCTTTGAGAGAATCAGAAATATGTTTCCTCTGTTCAAGAGTTCTCTTCTTTCCCCGAAGTTTTTCTGCTCTATTTTCTATTTCTATTGTGGACTGTTTTCTTCCTCTTAATGGGGAAATACGCTTTTCTATTTCTTCCTCAGATTGTTTCTTGCCTCTATTTCCTGAGCCCATTTTATACAGAATTTCTTCAGTAAACTCATACCCACTTCGACCACCCGAAGTTGAATTATAACCATTCTTATAGGAATCGTAAAAAGAAATCCAATATTTTTCTCTTTCATCCAACCATTTCACGCATTCAACTAAATTTTGAAATGGTTTCTTTTCAAGGCATTCAACAGAAAAAGAATCTTTACCGTATTTTCGAATTGCTCGATAAAACTTACAGTCCTTTATTCGTTTCTTTGTTTTAAATGCCGTCCGGATATGCCGATTAAATCTTCGATGATATTCATGAGTAACCTGACCAATATAAACTTTATTAGTCTCAGAGCAAGTCACCATATAAATATATCCAGTCATAATCGTCTTTATTTTAAGAAATCATAAACTTTAAGTCTTCTAAATCTCGGTCTCTTGTTTCGATGTCATCATACACCAACGTCAGGTTGACGACAGGGTTCTTCTCACCCTTTAACCCCAACGGGAAATCGTTCAGCACGATTGTAGGCTCGCCCTCAACCGTTATGTCGCCTCGGCATTGAATGACATAGAACTTGATAAGAACTTGGTTGGTTCTATCGTGAAACTGAAAGACTTTCGAATTGAACTTCTTTTCAAGTTTCTCAATAAACCTCGTGAAAGCCTCAAGAAACTTTTCCTCGGTCTCCGAATTCTCTTCTCCTACTGTCAGGAGGTCAGCCAACCGCTTCGCGCCAAACAGCAAGCAAAGCCTCACGAGGATACCTGTTATTCTTTCATCCATTTCGGTTGCAAATTTAATAATTATTACTCGTCTTTACAAACTGAACTTCTCGCTCCAAATTCGTACTTCGTGTGGCAATCTTCGCAAGTCAGTTCGATGTTACTTTTTACCAGCCTTAACTCGGGATATGCACCCTTTGATTTGATGTGGCTAAAATAAATCGGTTTAAGCGGTTCTAAGAGACGCTTCCCACAATGCGTACAAATGTGAGGACGCTCCGCCCATATTTCCTTAAAGAGAGCCAATTCACCCGTTGCTGGTCGGAGTTTAGGTTTCTTTGCTTTACTCCTTTCAGCACGTACCTCAAATCGTGACTTCCCGTTGTGAAGTCTTTTATAATTACAATCATCGCACAGGCACTTTGTTCGGTTCGTGATGTACCGATGTTTCCCGCACCCGTTGCATATCTGATATTTTTCAGTCGTCTTCGCCATAGTCTGTCATACGTGATACTTCCCTTATTGTAACGTGAGAACCCTGTAATTGCTGTGTCTCCGTAGCACTCTTCTTTTCAGCACTTTCCGAGATTTGTTCGTACAGGCTTTTCCCGCTGGCGTCCTTTGTCCCAAACAGCATCTTACAGTCCTTTTCAAACGGACAAGTATAACAGATTTCATCCTGAGGATTGTAGGGACTACTCCCGAACTTCGCTTCGCAGAAATTCGGACCAGATATTCTTGACATTCTCAACCGCTCCCTGCGAAACACGTCATCCGATACCGCTTCATAAGTGTTTGTCTTGACAGGGTTCACCAACTTCTTCTCACGTGCCCAATCCCTTGCATGCCACTTTGCTTCATCAGAATATTCATTCCAACGTCTCCATGCTTCTTTCCCCATGAACCAACTCGGCATCGGTTTGCGTTCATGGTCTTGACCCACAAAGACATAGAATTGAAATAGGAGGAAGTTCCAAATGAAGTCCGCTCCCGCAGTCGGGGGAAGCGTTTCCATGAAAGAAACAACCGCAGAACGATGTAAAGGTTTATTCATCTTGAGCGTTCTGGGCTGTTCCTTCATTCTCATTTGCAGATACTCGTATATCCGCAAAATTATCTTCAAAGTTTCATTATAAGAATATAGCATAATCATCTTTAATTTAGGGAGAGGAATTTCTCCCTCTCCGTTGTTACACCCAGTCGACAATCATATCAATTGACTCCTGTTGGGGGTGCGTTACAGGTTTATAACGTCTTCCCGTCGGGTCGGCTGGGTCTGGCTCGCATACATCATCGTACTGCTGCTTGGCAATCTCGGTATCAACGTGACGGCAAAGCCACAACCCTATTTCCGCACCAGCCTCTAAATCACCTACTTCCAAAACAGCGTCTTCGGTCATGTCAATAAACTGTGCCCTGAACGGCTTATTCGTAGGAGCCATGACATTCTCCATAGACTTCTGGTTGTATTTGTTCACTACATTCATCGCACCGACAGCCATCTTGTAGGAACAAATCGCTCCTTCTTGACGGCTTATCTTCACTGTGATATTCGTACACGGTGTATCGAACTCATTCTTGAGGACGATGGCACGATATTCATCCCTTCCGGACTTCATCGTCATCAATGATATTTCATCAAAGATGTTACTGAAGTCGTCATTCGAAACAGGGGTGGAGGATTTGAATCCTCCAAGTGAACGTTCGGGATTAGGCTGTTCACCATTGTACCCTGATGTTGTAGTATAATAAAGTTGCATATCCTTATGAATTTTCGTTGACCTTTACCATGACGCCTTCAAATTCACCAGTTCCGGCTTGAATCGGTACGGTAAACAGTTCGTACTCTCCATCAGCAGTCTTAGTTTCGAAGTCCCAGAAGTCTTCCTCGGTATCCTCAACGAATGTTGCTGTGTACACCGTATCAGCCTGAGCAGCGATATCCTGAATGGCTGTCTGATTGTGAGCATTACCATTACGCAACCATCCGGCAAACTTGTAACCAGCAGCAGCCTGAGCGCATATCTGTACAGTCGTACCCATAGGCACGAAAATTGACTCTTCTGCCTTGTCGATTGTTGCTGAATTGTTGATTGAAACGGCTCCTTGAGTTGTACCACCGCTGGCTGTCTTGACGGTTATCTTGACATCCTGTACAGGGTCGGGGTCGACTTCCAACACGATGTTTAAGGTCTCGTTCTTTCCCGATACGGTATAGTTGCCAGTTTGGGTTAGGTATCCTGGCTTTGATACCGACCAAATCAATGTACGACCGTTTATTGCCTCAACGCTGTTTGTGATAACACCATCGATGATTACCTGTGCATCGGCTGGCGTTGGGTTGATTGTGATTGTATAAGTCTGACCCGAACCTCCTGAACCGCCCAGCGTCCAATACTGTGTACGCTCGTCAAGAATTGTAACCGAACCACCATTATTACGGACACGAGCGATATAATACTCATTCGCATTCTTAGGAGGCATTGTACCTGCCGATGGCTCCTCTACAAAGGTTAATTTATACGTGTCAAAGGTATATAATCCTTCCAACTGTTCGTCGGTAAAACGACGTCCCATCGGTATGCTACCCAGCACGATAACTCGAAGCTGAGTTTCAGCCTGAAACGCAACACCGCTTGAGAGAACGATGTTGTTATTATTGATGATATCAACGATTTGATACACCTGATTGTTCAATGGCTGTGAGCCGTCTTCCTTTACGAAACGAATACAGGTAGGAACGCCAGAACTCTGTCCTCGTACGATTCCATTGAAATTGACAGTTCCTGACACGTTTCCTGACGTATCAACCTGAACAGTTCCATTCTCGTAATTGTGTGAGTCGGGACCGACTTTCAGCCAATAATACTTCTGGTCGTTAGGAACAGGGAGGTCGAGTTGATTGTCAACCCTGTACCCTTTCAGGTCAGAGCCAATCACATATCCTCCCACCATGTTAATCTCTCCCAGAGTTGTGGAAGCCGTCACTTTGAACGCTGAACCAGCCTTTCCTCCAGGAGATACCAACCCGAAGGAAAGAGAGGCAGCGAAGATTGCGGAAACTTCAGGCTTCTCGTTCAAGAAGCCTATCATCCGTGTGAGTTCTTCTTTCTCTAAGAACGTACCTCTGTGAATGTTTATCTTACTCATATTTTTAAATATTTATTTATCCCTGTTGGTCAATTTCAATTCTTATTGGAGTTTCGCCCTCATCACCTGACATCGGTGTAACCTTTGCCCAATTTTCAGGTAATGGGTCGAGTGCCCATTTCTTAGAGGCAGAAACAACGATTGTCTGAATACCACCTGTTGCTGGTATCTCAACCGCAGACGGAGTGAATGTCAATTCGCTGTTGCGCTCGAATATAGCCTGAATGTCGAGGTCATGGTCACCAACCCAATATTGAGTCGGGTTCCGAACGTCTTCCGTAGCATCTGTGATAATGTTCCATTTCTTAAACGTATATCCATCACTCGGAGTAGCAGTAAGCGTGATTTCCGTTCTCGGCAAACGGTTTCCCTCAACTGTGGCGGTTCCCCATCCTGGTTCAACGATTTCAATGTTTACGTCAAGAGGCAAGTTCATCGTGATGTCAAGCGTCTTGCCTTTATCCATTGTTACTTCCCCAGTCTGGGTTATTCCCTTGGCGGTGATAGTATAACGGATAACCTCATTCATCGACACTTCGAAACGAACATACCCATTGGCGTCCGTCGATGAAATAAACCCGTTACTCAACTCTACTTGCGCACCCTGTACAGGCTGTCCGTCAAGTTCTCGTTTGACATTGAACGTCAAGAAGTAGGAAGTTCGTACCACCCAATCCAGCCACGTGTACGATACGACATTCTTGTATGATACAAGGTATCGTCTCACGAACTCTTCGATATCGTTCTTCGTTCTTGCTGACTTGATTTGGGCATACATTGCTATCACGTTCTTCTGTCCAAGATACCCCTGTGAGAACGGGAGGTCAAGCGGTTTAAGAACTATTCCGGCAATTAGAATATCTGCTGAAATTGAATCCCTGTCCTGAACGATATAAGGAGCCATATACTTCACATCACCAATAAAGCGAAGCGGTCTTCCGTTCTCGAAATTCAAATACAGGCTTTCGTCTTTCTGTTCAAGCACATTATAGATGATACCCCTCAATCGGTAGTATATTCCTGGAACCTTACAGGGACTCTGATAACGAGAACCCGTGAAGAAACTGTTTGTCTCCCGCCAGTCGGTGATACGCACCTGATTGATAAGGTTGAAATTCGCATCGTAACAGTTCACCCCGAACTCAATATTCTGGTTCCCCAAACTCAATGCCTTCACCCATACAGTCACTTCGTAGTCCATTCCGGGATAGACCTCCATCGCCTTACTTTTATCGACTTCGGTTGATATACCTACTCTTCCCCCACCTGTCGGCTGGAAGACGTACATATTATCGATGAATTTTCGTTTCACCGCACCGAGTATAGGGTAATCCTTCAATGGTCCAACTCCGATAGTGTACGACTCCGAAAACTCAGCCGGAACGTCCTCCCCTGTATAAATCTGCCACGGATAAACTGTGTAAATCTCATTCGTCTCGGGAGCACCTGTACGCTTCATCTGAAGTTCATCTTGGTCAAACTGTATCAGGTCGCTGAATGTATCTCCGGCATAGTCGGGTCCATAGTCCCAACCCTTTGACACGGCATTAACAGTTTCCGTACCATACCAAGTAGGAGAACTCCACCCTAAACACCAACCCACGTTCTGTGGGGATAACACTCCGAAGATGAACTCATTCGGCTTTTCGTAGCCTACCAACCGTCTCAACTCACCCTCTATCGTTCCACCCGTTTCTACGACTTGATATGTTCCTCTCTTGTAGAATTCTTGAATCCAATTATTGAACAGGTAACGACGCTGGTCAAGTGTATCAATATTTTCATACACCAACCCCCATCCTTCGATGAATTCCTTCATGAGCAAATCGCTGTTCTCCAACTGACGATAATTTCGTGCATAGATTACAACAAATGCAAAATAGTGGGTCATCGTGAGGAAGAATGTATTATAGTCGTCTTGGTTGTTACGACTCACATACATTGGGACTATTCCAGGCTCAAATAGCTTCTCTAAGACATTTACCGCCCACGTCAGAACCTGTGGGTCGTTGCTGTCAAAGAACGTCTTAAAAATCGTCTTATCGTAAATGGTAGTTGATAGTGGGCCAGCGTATGGGTCAATAAAGGCTCGCGTCTTAACATACGGTTTCGTCACGTAGTCAAGAACCAAATCACAACTGTCAGTGAGCCGACCCAGTTCACTGAAAGTTTCTTTCGTCAAAGTTATCCACTCGGTGTACGTTTCACCCCCATCCCTTGAATAGCGGAACAGGCTCTGCTGGTCAGAACGTGCTGCCCTCAGAACCGTTACCAATCCCGCAGGTGGAATCATTTGGGTGTGAACCGTAAACCCCTGTCCAACTCGAGGAAATTCTTTAAACTTTATTGTCGCCATCGTTACTTCTTAAATTTTCTTATCAGCCAAAAGATTCCTCCACCAACAGTGGCTATCCCTGCGTAGAAAAATATCTTTTCCCACCACCGTAACGGCATACGTTTCGGAACCTCAACTTTCTTCTCGACCTCGACAGGATACGGAGCGGGAACTTCCTTGATAACTTCCCTATCCTTATACACTACTTTGACCGGAATACTGTCTTGCTTGTTTTCAATATCATGCTCGAGCAAACCCGATTCCCCATGATATGTTGCGGTTGAACGAGCGTATTTCGTTTCAACCGTGCTTGTCGTATCAGGTGTGATTACTTTCACATACTCCTTCTCGAGTTGTACCTGTACGACTGTGTCCCGTACTGTTTCCGTTACTGTAACAGTCTTCTCCACGGGAATATAAATCTTTCGGCTGCACGCAGCAACCAAAAGAACTATTCCCACCAGCATAAAAGCCACTTTCGAAATCTTTTTCATATCTTAATTATTCAATGGTTATCCAAACATTCCTCCCAGCCTTAATCGCTTCACGGACAAGTTTCTTGACCCTGTCAGTGACGTTGAACTGGTTCCTCAGTTGTTCCCTTCCAGGAACCCTGTCGCCTGTCAAAATGCATCCTTCGGTATGTCCGGGATTTGCTCCTGCATGAATAAGTATCCCCAAGAAGTGAGGCACGTCTTCAAGAGCAGGATATTCTTTTCCGAATTTCGGAGAATACCGATAGATAACTTTATAACGTCCTGGAGGAATACAGGTTTCTCCGTACACCTTTTCCGGACACTTGCACGACTTCCCTTTTGGGGTATAGGGACAGGTCTCAGGAAGTTTCCTTTGGGTGTCCTCAAGCGTATCAGCAATTCTCAACCCGTTGACACTCATGACTCCCATGGTTGCCGTAGAGGAGAACTCCTGTCTTTTCAATTTTATTTCCAAATCTTCCATATCGTTTCTTATTTAATATTCACCGTAAAAATACTGCATTTTATCTCTTGAAACAACTCTAATTTGCGGGATAGAACACCGGAGAGAACTCTTTCGACTCGTCAAACATCACGTTTCCTTCCAAGTCCCTCATGATGAATTTCTTAATCCTCGGAAGCATGAAATCTGATACAGGCTCATCAACTGACGGCTTGAACCATTCTGACGCAACGTAACGAACTCCCTCTGTGTTCTTTACAATTTCTAACAGGTTATCCCACTCAACTCGCTGTCCTGGTTCCCAGAAACGGAAGTCAAGATACTTCGTCATCCCTACCTGTATATTCTTTCGAACGGTTGCCGTATCATAGCCAGCCTCCAGTTCACAACGGAAATCAACACCGTCTTCCCCTCCAACTTCGTACCACGTAGCGTTCTCCAACTTGGTACCCATCAACTTCCCGGAAACTATCATATCTCCGATACCGAAATAGGGAGTCGCTTTTCCAAGCAATGTCTTCAACTCTGCGTAGGAAAGTTCTTGACCGTTCTGTGTCGCCAACTGTATGTGAATGAACGAGTCTTCCATGATTCCTACAAACATAATCTTGAGGATTCTGTTATCGAAATTTTGAAAGATTTGAGTCAGTTTTTCAATCGTCGCTGTGGCATACACGTTCTGGTGGTTCAGGATACGTCTCCGAAACATTTCATCGCTCTCCTTGTCACGACCGCCAATGGCATAGTATTCATTCGTACATTCGTAGTGCCCTTGCGGAATAGGGTTCACGGTCGTAATACTGTTCGCATCAACGTTCGTAAAGCTCCCTAAAGCCTCGCTTCTCACCTTTACATAACCATACCCCGACTCGCCAACTGTAAGAGAGTTTTCGATGGCGAAACGAACGCCATTTGTGCTCACAAAGGTATTCACTCCAGCCGTGTACGTTGTTCCTGGCTCAGCATATACTCTGATGTACGTAGAAGAACCCAACACTCCGTAACGAGCCGTCACTCCAAACAGTGAGGCTGCTCTATCCAAGTAATCACCAGCAGCCGTTTCTGGAAAGATTTGAGCCTCTACGATAGCCACGTCCTTGATTGCCTTTTGCGCAACCTTTGCCGTCGCATATGCGGCAGCATTCAAAACAGAATTATCTGTAATATCAGATACTTTATCCGTTTTGTTCAAAAATGTTTCAATCCAAAGATTCTTTAGGAAAGAAATCGTGTTATTTACTTTCGTTATCATATCTGAATATTTGTTACAAAGAAATTATTCGTTACCGTCTTCGCCTGTATTTTCATGAAGATATTGTCTTCCTTTCTGTACAAATCGAGCAATTCTACAGATACCCATCGAGCATCCCGTTGAAACATATTAATCAGGTGCTTGAATATTGACGGATACTGAATACCTATTACAGAAGCACCAATTGCTTCATTCGGTAAACCGTAATTTGGGAACTCTGGAATCATACCTTTCATCGAATGAAGTATAGTGTCAAGAGCCTGTCCAACTGCTTTTTCATATTCAACAGTTGCCAAGTCATTATCTTCAATTCTAAAATTTTTGTCAATATCCTTTCCAAGTATTTTATTAGAATCAAGATTATCAACGATATTAGGAATGCTGAAATTACCTGATTTTCGAATGTTTATCTTAAACATTCCTCCGCCTTTATTGACATCATAGTCTTCTTCTTCAACCAAATTGTTACGAGCAATATCAACCCAATCATCCTGAGGATTGTTTGAACCTAACTGTGAAGATACATTCTCAAAGGTCTCCCGAGTCTTTAACACTCTTTGAAGAGCAACGTTTGTTCCATATCTTCCAATAATAGCAGAACGCAACCACCGAGAAGAATTGTCTATTGTCCAAAGTTTTGTCTGACAGTCCGTAAACATATCAAGCAATTCCCATGAATTAATTCTTGATAAACCTGTTGACTTCAAATAAAACAAAGGTTCTATTTCCCTTGACTGTTTCATAAGTTCATCAAGTTTCCCAAAGGTATCTTTCATGTCTACATCGCCCTGACCTGTATAGTAAGAAACTATCAGTGGGTAATAGGAATTGCAAAACAAAACGAACGACTCGAAGAACACTTTAATATCGTACCCTGTTTGCTTCTTAAATGTCTCTAATGCTTCTATCATAACCAGCCCTCCAGTACTGTTTCGGTAACAGGTTGCAAAGCGTCTGAAACGGCAGAAGCAACCTCATTAACCCCTGTTTGTATTGCCGACTCTAACAGGCTGCTCCACTCCCCATGTCTATTGGACACGGATTCAAGTGGGGCAAGAATAGTCATTGTCAAGCTATAATTCCAAATCATATTCTTTGTTACGTCTTGAGAAAATTGTATGCCACTTGGAGGAATAAACACCAAATAACTTTCCCCCAAAGCCATATTATAAAAATAAAGGCGATATGGCTTGCCATAATCATCAAGACCAACACTTTTACTAACAATGGCTTGAAGCATTTTCAACACTCCATAACCTGTTTTAATATTCATATCAAAGTTCGAAAATGCTACTCCTGGAAGTGAACCCTTCTCTTTCTTGATAATATCCGCCAACTTCCATTTTCCATTTTTGATACTGTTTGAATCTCCTAAGTTTCCATTCGGGTTGACAAGAATCTTAAACTGCCTACCAAAATTTCCCTTAATAGTTAATTCTTGAGGAGTAAAAGAAGGATTAGACAAGACAGTTAAACCAGACAAAGACTTTTTAAGGTTCGTCCGAGCATACTCTGTTTTACTCATAGAATCTGGCATAATAGGGAACGTCAAGTAGTCAACGGTTTTTTCTTGGCTGTCGGCAAGTTCAATTGCCACCATGTACCATTCAAAATCATTCGGATACATACTCGAAAGAGCCTGTGTTCCAATTGATTTTGCCAAACTCATAACTGTATCTAATGCTGACATAATTCTTTAAATTTTTCTACAAATATAGTAAATCGTTACAATATTTTTCCTGGACCAGTCGTAGCACCTGTCTGAGCCGTGGCAGAACCAGCGGTCGAAACAGGGATTCCAGCCTGAACCTCCCCCGTCTTGACAAACGTATCAATCGCATCCGCCAAACCGTTTGCGAACTTACTATCGTCAATCTCAGTTTCCTTTCTCATTTGCGTCATCAATGAAAGTATTGATTGCGCAAGTCCTGCTTTATCTAATGGCATAATCTTATTTATTAAAGAATTGTTTCAATAAACTACTCAACTCGGTCGTCTTCTGTATCGTAGGAGGCAATGGTGTTCCGCTCGGTCCAACAGCCGTTGAAACTGTTAGCGTAGCGATAGCATCCACAATCTTTTTCAGGAGTTCATTCAACCCTGTCCCACTATTTGTGATAGACAGCTTCCCATCTTTCAACTCAATTACCATTTCACCTTGAGAAATTGTTAGAGCACCATCCTCCATTTTAACGGTGCAATCCTGAAAAATTGTTTCAAAGGCTTCTTCAGACAGTTTCTGCGAAAATGAAGATTCACCTATTGCAACTTTATGTGTCACCCCTTCTTCATTAATTTCTGTCTGATAACTTGTTTCATTGAATTCTGAAACAATTTCAACCTTATCTATCAAAACTGTTACATCAGTATGTTGCTTTTCTCCTGATGAATAATATAGGGATAAACTATCTCTATCGCCCGAAAATCCTGACCGATAGCCTGTTTCAGGAGAAATGGCTTCCATTGATACGGAACCATCAGAAGAAATTTCAACCTCTCTGTCGCCACATACAACAACGCCTCCAGTTGATTGAACATGAACTTGAGATGAATTATTTCCTGCTGCAACAATTCGTATTTCACTAAAATCTTGGCCATCAACCTCAATAAACAACTTTCCTTCCTTAGTTGAACCGTGTATCCCTATTTGATTCCCGTCAATTGATTTTCGAATATTTATGTCCTCTTCAGACTGTACATCTATTTCATCAAAACTCGGAAACGTGCCTATAATCATAGGGAGATTCAAAAAAGGCTGTGTAACCCAAATTACTCCCATACCCTTTTGACCTGTCTCTTTAGGAAAAGAAATGTTCATAAGAGCCTCTTTTGAAATATAACACTCGTGAACTACATTCCCCGAACTATCATCAATCATTGAGACTCTACCTGTACGATAACAAGACTCAATATAATTCTTTCTATCAACGTCTTTAGGCAAGAAAATATATCCAAACCCAACAGGCTGATTTTGAATAGGAGGAAGCCCCGAAGGACTCACTCCTTGAACATGTTTATCTAATGTAATTTCCATATATTACTTCTCCGATTTTCTGTCTTAAACATCTGTCTTTCAATGAAGAAATCCCAAATTTCCTTATTAACACCGTCCTGGGAACTTTGTGTTGAAGACTGACTATTTGAATCTTCCTTCTTAGTTTCAGCTTCGGCAACAACCTCTCTAATCTTCTTCACGTCAACAAGTTGAAAATACTTATCAATATATTCTCTTAACATTCCTCTTTCAACTTCTATTGTGGTAGTACGCTCAATATTTCCATTTGTAAAAGAAATTGAATTGCTTACTGACTTCACATAAAAAATTTCTCCCGTAACAGCCAAAAAGACAAACGTTCCCACTTTAATGCGTCTGTCTCCGTTAATTGTTATCGTTCCTTTTCGTGTAAAGGGTAAATAAGCAGAAGTTTCAACGACAAATAATAAGTCATTCAATAATTTCTTAGACAGATTTGAAAGTTTACCCTCAGAATCATATCCTTTAAGGCTTTCTTCCGATATGTAAATATCATTGATAATACAGCGTGAATTCCCAAATCTTTTTGTAAATTCCTCAAAGAAAATTATAGGAACCCAAGCAAGTGAAGAATACAGGTTGTTTCCCGTCCAACCATTTTGAGGCATAAGCCTATACCAACTATAAGCTCTGTCATCATAAGACAAATCCATAGAAAGCACGTCTATTGAATCAATAGAAATTAGAAATTTATTCCCCTCAATAATTTTCTTTATAGCTGTCTGCGTGAACGGAGGTTGTCTAACAATTAACTCGTAGCCACTTCCCCAAGTATCACCAAAAACTTCTACAAATGGCTCCTGACAAATCTTATGAATTAAGTCAAGAAGTGTCCCTTCGGGGTTAATCAAACTTCTGTCGACAATACGCCTATCTTCTAATGTCGGGTCGACATACGCCTGTATAATTTTCCATATTCCATTAACTTCATTATTGATTTCCTTTGAATCCTTTTCAGATAGCTCAATAGAAAGTTTCTTTTCTCTTAACGCACAAGAAGATAATGCTTGAGAATCTACAATTTCAATGCACGATAGTTGGTCAATTATAAACCAAAGATAATTCTTTATCTTCTGAAACTCGTACATAAAACAGTAGTCAAAGTTTCCATTAATACAATTTCTTTTAAACCAACTTGTTTCGGGATTTCCTCCATAAAACCATCTGTCTTTACTACCCTCAACGTATTTCAAAGGAATAAAGTAGGAACCATCTTCAATAAACAGTTTTCCAAGGTCTCTTCCCGCTACTGTTACCGAATAATCAGTATTTTCAAAATTCGCACTCATTGATACAGTATCAACAAGACCAATCATGTCCCACTTACAGTCTTTCAACCTTGACAGGTCAACTTCGGCTGTTTTTGTCAACTCATCTTTTATTCCCTCCATAACGAGTCTTTCGTATCTCAAAAAGACTAAATCGTTACGTTGGATATAATTGCTAAACCAATCGCGATTAATACCGCCTGCATCGTTTTTGAGGGAAAAATGTTCAACATCTTGAGTAACGTCTAAATCCTCAGTAGGAGTCAACATCATAGCAAAATTTCCAATATCAAAATTCTTAGTGGTATTCATTGTAACTATCCATTTACTGATATTGTACAGCTTCTTCATCGCCTTCGAATAAATCCAAACTTTTACCTCCAAATTTTGCTGTTGCGCAATTACATTGGAATCATCTTTTCCCAAAGCTGTATTAGAAGAGACCCCTTTCTTTTGTTCGTTATTCTGTTTTACAAAGGCAACATATCCAATATTCTCAGTCATCTTCTTTTGAGTGTTTGACCAATACGGCTCTTTCATCGATGACTCCTGCTTCAAAAACAAATCTGACCCTGCAACCTTTTGAAGATATTGTTCTATTAATTTGTTAGGGAGGAAAACAACTGTTCCATCAAGAACTAATGGGGGAGCACCCTGTTTCAATTCAGATTTATATTGGTCTTTCATTGATTGAGTGTACATCTTGACTATTTTTTCAAAATTTGACACCCCTTCCCAACTGTATTCCAAAAAGTCTTTCTTTTCCGTTCCGACTAATATCTTCTTTTCATCCTTCAATTTCTGAAAGAATTCGTCAAACGTTGTTTGCTCACCTTTTTCACCTTTAAATTCATACTTTGACACAGGTTCTTTTGATACGGGTTTTTCTTCTTTCTTGGGTTCTTCAATAGTTTGACCTCCATTAACTGTTAGAGTTATTCCTTCTCCATTATTCTTGGCATCAACCAACTTCGAATATAACCTGTTAAAAGTATTCCTGGAATTCGAAACATAAAAGTCCTGATTTCCTTTCTTACCCACCAATATACACCCTCTTGTATCAGATACTGTATTCCCAGCGTGCATTAATACCCCTTGAAAGCCTTTTACATTTTTCACAATAGGCATTGTTCTTCCATTCCTACGAGAATGCCCCAACTCAATAGGATACGTCCCTGGAGGAATACAAGTCTTATTTGGAACTTTTTCACCAACAGGTCTTGCGACCTGTTCAAGCGTATCACAAAATTCTTCGCCATCAACAATAAGTTTCCCTTCGGTCCCAACTTCTGAAAATTTCGTTCTATTAAGTTGTAATTTCATATCACCGAGTTTTTAAAGTAATATTCAAGCGTTTTTTAAAAATAGCATCCAAGTCATTCATACTTGCCTCATCAATAGTAATTGTTAAGGGTCGGTCAAGCCTCGAAAGCAAATCAGCCATAGTTTTCCCTTCAGAAGGAACTGTTCGTTCAACACCCTGATAAATTCGTTTATTTTCAGAAGCTGCCTCTGAACGTTCTGCCTCTGGAATTATCCTTTTCACGTCTTCAGCGTTATACCCACCTCCTTCAGAAATACCGCTTTCAAAGAATCCCTTTTTCAGCTTCCCATCTTTCCCAACAGCCTTTTTGATATCGGTAAAACTCAACCCAAATACCGTGTGAAGAGCCTGTTTAAACATCTCCCCACCGCCAGTCAGTGTTTCAAGTTTCTCAGCAAACTGTTGCTGAAGTTTAGGATTGTTTTGCATCATTTCAATGTCGGCTTGTAAGTCTGACAAGTTTCCATTCGGGTTAAGCTCTCTTGCAGTCCTCAATAAAAGTGCTTGAGTCGTATCGTCTTGACTTATACTACCTCCAGTAAAAGCATTCTGTAATCGTTCTAATTGGCGACCCTCTGTCCCAGTAGCATTCTGTATGCTGGTCATGCTTCGCAAAATCGCCTTAGAATTAATCTCGCCACCTCTGCTCAATATGTTATTAGCAATTCTTTCAAACGAGCCTATATGCTCTGAAAGCGTCGAAGCAATATATTGATTATCCTTTCCTAAACGTTGTAAGTTGGTATCAAACGTTGAAACAATGTTAGAAGCTGGAAGATTGTTTCTATCATACCTACCTAATCTCAACACAGTTTCAGCATCACTGTCCGACAGCCCTCTCATTCGTTGAGCAAACAATAACTGATTAACAGCCCCAGTCTTTTCTGTTATTCCTCCAGTATTTCTGACCCCCACACGACTAAATTCAGCAAACTTAGCAGCGTGTTCACCCATATCCATACCTAAATATTCAGATGAAAATGTGGGGAGTTCATATTCTGAACCTGTTTGACCAGAATTATATGAAGCTCTTTTCCGATTTAAATTATCAGTTGCTGCTAACAAAGGGTCTTTAACATAAGGTGATTGAGGTTGAATTGCATCCTGACGTGAAACGGTATTTTGTTCTTCTTTATCTTTAACAATTTGACGAAACCTCTTACTTCTTTCTTCAGGAGTCAACTCACGAAACTCTTTTAATGACAAAGAAGATGTTTTTGGCTCTTCCTTATCAGAAGCCTGTTTTAAACGCCTTTCAACCTCATCAGCAACCCATTTTTCAGCCCATTGAATATCAGCACCAGTCCTTCCAGTTTGAGTACTAACAATATCCCGGACACCCTGTTCATAAGACACCCCATGCAAGGAAGTATATTTGTTTACACTTTGATTAAATCTTTCAACGGAACGACGATAAGCTTCACTTTCATCTTCTTTAGCCTTTTGATAGGTTCCATAGAAAGGTATATAAGAAGACCACCAATCCGCAATATTTGCACGCTGAAACCTGTTTTCCGCAGTAGCCTGACGAACCTCATACCCCAACATTTTTCCATAGGCTTGGTCACCAACACCTATAATAGCAGCCAACGCTGCCCCATAAGGTAACATTTTCAAAGCACCCATGAGACTCGTAGGAAGCGTCAACTGACTTGAACCTCTACGGTTTCCTCCAATTCCGCTTCCGTTTCCTCCAATTCCGCTTCCGTTTCCTCCAATTCCGCTTCCGTTTCCTCCAATTCCGCCTAAATCGCCTTGATTTTCATCATCACGTCCTTCTTTTTCAAGACCGTCGGCTATACGTGTAACTTCAGTGAGTATTCGTTCAAAAATTCCATTTTGAAGTTCAAACACTTGATTTTGTTCCGCTCTATTCGTGCCCCTAAAATCACTCGTTCTATTGTAAGTTGGATTTAAAGGTCGCCCAGTATACGGGTCTATAAGTGTCGGTCGTCTTTCTGTCGGGGTATCATTAGGGAAGCCACCCTGCATTCCCCCTGATAGAGCGTTTCGCTCCTTTAATAGGTCGATTTGCTTTTGGATGACTCCAACAGTTTGCTCAGCGATGTCCTTGAACGTACTTTCCATCTTATTGAAGTCGTTCCACAAGGCTTGAGCGTTTTTCCGGAGCTCCTGAAGAGGTGACGCATCAGCCGATACCCGTATTCTCTTGTCTTCCGCCATTTTGTTCTAATTTAAGCATTTCTTCAATTTCTCTTTCAGCCTCAGTAGAGAAGTCCTCAATCGTAGTCGGAGCTTTAAAGATATCCCCAATTCCGGGAATATACTTATCTTCATCTTTCTCACGTTCAGTCTGAAACTCTTTCAAATACAGCTTGTCTTCTTCAAATTCTATTAGCTGATATAAAAAAGAAGATTCCCGATGAGCAGGGGACATAAATGAAACATTATGCTTTATTCGCCACCACCTGTCCAACGGGAATCTGTTGTTCCAGCTGACCATACCCTGTATCAGCTCGGAATGTTTCATATTACTCCTCCTTCTTTACGTCATCACTTTCACCACCTTTCAGGAGGTCAGTAATTTCTTTAAAGAACGGAGCAACCGTCTTGAAGTATTCATCACGGATAAGTTTATAGTCCCTGACATCAAGTTCTGAAAAATTCTTCACTTTCAAATCCTCAATCAATTTCGGGCACAAAACAGCAATCGCAGCCTCGATATCAATCATGTCAAGAGCGTGCTGAGCCATTGCTGAAGGACTCATTACCATTGAGTTATAGAATCCTCTGGACAGGCTTTGCTTCATCGCCTCAATTTGGTAGAACTGACCCACATTAGGGAACTTCACAGGGTAACTATGCCCCTTGATTTCAATTGTTACTTCATCTTTTATCATAATCTTCTTTTATTTAAAGCAAGGCAGGATTATCCTGCCATGCTGATTGGTTCAAGATAAATACCACTGATGTCGGTTCCTGCAAGCCCAGCTTCCTGGATGCTGAATGACTGAGTATTCAGTAAACAGCCTTGCAAGCGAGCAATGGTTTCACCCGTGTTATCAACTTCGGTAACAAGTTTCGTCGCTGCGTCTTCGCTTGATACCGTTTTCGCATACACCGTAATGTCAAAAGCAATGTCCCCCAATACGAGGCTATTCTTTATCTCCGCTATGCTTCCAAACTTCTTGAGCATCTTCTTCATAATCGGAGTATTGAATGAAATGAAGTATTGTGATACACTCCATTGACAAGTGTACGCCACAGGGGGTGCTTCCTGATAAGTCAGGCTTCCCAACCCCTGAACGTTGGCACGCTGTACGTTTTCCGAGAATGTCAGATTGCGGACGTATCCTGCAACCTCGTTATCTATTTTGATAAACGCTTTCGGTGCTGTAAAAACTCTTCCTCTTGCCATATCTTTTAATTTTTAAGTAAGAATCCAGTGAAGAAAATCTTAGTGATTTCGCTGTTCACCACCACCTCATAGGTGACATCGTAGTAGTCCTCAATTCGGGTTGCAACTACATTCTGGAAACGCTGTATCAAGTTGTCTTGATTAGCGGTTGCCACACGTGATTGCAAGAAATTGATTGTCCAAGTCTCAAGAGCACCTTTTGACAAGGTATTCAAGTTTACACCGTTTTCATCACCCAACAAGTCAATTTCTGCATTCACCACACACTCTTTGTTCAACTGTGCGATAACACGCATGAACTGGATGCTGAATGAGAGACCTTTTTTGTTGAATAATGTTTTGTTATCTTGCAAAGTTGTAACACCCTGTAAGACAACGAAACGACCGAGATACGGATTCGGATAAACCACAACCAAACCAGCCTTAACAGCCTTTTCCATTTCCTTCTCGTCAGGAATGTGTTGAAGTTTATCGCCACCGATTGTCTTGTTGGTAACGGGGATATAGGGAGGCTTTCCGCTGACACGTCCAATAACCTGACACAGATTGTAGAATACACCCCACCAACGTACCTTTGAAGCAACAAAATCGCTCGCAGTACCGATACCACCATGAACGCAAACCACGTATGCATTGTTGAACTGTTTCGCCATATCCAGTGAGTCGTTGAACTTCACTTTCGAGTCGTATGCCCCAACGTACACGAATTTATCGAATTTCGCCTGAGTATTGCGGTGTGCGATAACCTTGTTATTCGTAGCACCAGCACCCGACGCACCGATTTGGTCAGTGAATACGATGTTATATTCAACATCGGTGATTTGAGCCAACAGGTCATCGAGGTCAGTCGGTTTGTACTGTTCCGTACCACCTGTCGCAACCTGATATCCTGCGTTATCCGTGATATCTGACGCATCAACCGTTCCGTCACCTGTAATCTTGCTTGAATCATCAAGAATGAATCTTGACCCAAAGTTCTCATCGGTTTGGCACCACTGAATAACCTGAGCCAAATTAGTACATTCCGGAGTCTGACAAATCAGATACGGGTCAGCCTGTTCAACCGTCAATTCATCATAGGAAAGTTCAACCCCTGTAATCGGGTCTTTGTAAAGACCTGTAAAGGTTCCTCTCCAGAATTTCAGAATGAACGCATTTGTGTCTTCCGTTCCGGCTTCAATTGTCCACGCATAACCTGTTTTCAGGAAATCGCCCTCAACCCCACCATTTGCATTCAATCCTTCGTCGATAGTTTTCACTACCAGCGTACCACCTTTCGACCCACCACCCGTAGGAGCGAAAGTCATCGTTGCCGGAGTTGTCGTACATGCACGGGCATACAGTAACTTGCTGATACCAACCGCATCCGCATTATACGGGTCGGGGGTAAACAGAGCCTCTGCACATTTCCAGAACATTCCGCCTTTCACGAAATCCCGGAAATCCGATAATGTTTCGAACTCGTAGACAGCGTCCTTGCCTTGCTTGTCAGTTCCGTTCACACCAGAACCACCACCGAAGCCAGCACCATAAACACCTGTGTCAATCAAGAGTACGGTTCCATAGTCCAAATTTCGGGAAGCACTACTCTCGCCCGACGTGATTGTAGAATACACACCAGGAAGAGTTCTCAATTTTCCATTAAAATAGACACTCGTTGCCATATTATCATTATTAAAGAGTTTACGAATTTATTTCGAAATAAAGGTATAAAATTTTTCCAAAACATCAATAATCACAAATCTTTTTGAGGAAGGGCAGGAGCCGAAACTCCTGCTCAAACTCATTAAGAAATCTTCCAAGTAATGTTGGTCGTAATCTTGAATGTCTGAGAACCACCCGTTGCCCCATAGGACAAACTGGTAGGAGTGACGTCAAGATACAGAATCTTCGCTACCAATGTTCTCGCACCTGTTACTGTGAACGTGTACGAAAGACTCGTGCTGACACGGGTACTGCCCTCGTACCATCCGTCAAATACATCTTGACTGTTGGCCTTAGTACATTTCACCGTTGCTGAAGCACCATAAGCATAAGAGCCACCGCCAGATACAGAACCACGTCCCGCAGCAGAACTGTCAAGACTGACTGAAATTGTATATGACTTGGTAGTTCTCGTACCACGAGCCTCAAAGGTTCTGTTTGCTGTTATATTTTCCACGCTCAATGACAACGACGAAGAAATCTTCGTGTCGCCCTCATACCATCCTAAGAATGAATAAGAGTATTGAGCCGTATTCGCGAGCAGTGTTGCAACCGCAGTTGCGGTATTTCCCCAATTAATCTTCTCAGAAGTCTTATTAATCGTATTGATATAATCTCCTTTCGAATAGGTAACAGTCCAAGTCGAAGTCGCTTGAGTAACCGTTACCGTCCCCACGACAGAAGCAATTGAACCCGTAACAGTTATCTTCCCTGTACGCTGCCCAACTGTGTTCTTAGGAATGGGGATTTGGACACTGAATATAAACTCATCAACGGCTCCTGGGTCATCAGGAATTGATGTCCCATTCACCGTCAATAAGCCATTCGCAGTATAATTAGCAGGCAAAACAATAGGGATATCATTCCCCGAACCAAGAGCGAAAGTAATCTTCGGTGAGTTACTCTTTCCAGAAACAGTTATCGTCGAAGCTCCTTCGCCTACCTCAAATGAAGTCTTGTCCAAAGTAATGTATTCAGCAGTTGGCTCTTGCTTAACTTGGTAAGATTTTGCCGCTTCAATTCCTTTGACCACAGCCGTAACAACTGTCTGACGTTCAAGGCGACCTTTATGTATCGTGCCTGAATTGGTCAGAGTAGCGTCACCCTCTCCGGTCATTGGATTAACGGTCAACCAAGAATCTTTCGCCATACCTTAAATTCTTTTTAAATAGTTACTAACTAACAGTCCAAGGCACATTCGTGCTGACTTGGAATGTCTTACTTCCACCAGCAGCGTCGTAATCCAACGAGGTCGGTGTAACATCAAGATAATTAATCTTAGCAACCAGACTCACTGCTTCCTGAGCCGTAAATGTATGGGTCGCATTCGAACTCACCTTAGATGAACCACTGTACCATCCGTCAAATACGTCACCACTCTTCAACAAGTTACATTTCACAGTAACTTGGTCTCCAACGTTCACTTCCGCTGTTGCTGTCGCTCCCGCAGTACCATTATTGATTTGAACCGTTCCTCGGCTTGTGACATCGGAATTAACTGAAAGAGTAACTTGGAACACACCCTTCGCAATGTCTTTCAACATCACATAGTCATTATTTCCGTAGGAAACCAAAGAATCAGCGTCAAATTTATTGGTCGCGATAAGTTCCTTCTTGCGGACGTAATCGTTAGCAGCCACGCCAATATCGCCAGGAGTTATCCCAACGCTGTCGGCAGCCTGTTTCGATGTCGCATACGGATTATTTGCCATGATTAAGAAGTTTTTCCAGCACCTGACTGGCAATCTACATATTTCTTGAAAACGATATTTCCTGATACGGAATTAATCTTGTCGATAATTCCTTGCCCAGTGAGTTTATCAAGAATGTTCTTTTCCGTCAGACTGTTCAAAATGCTTGACGGATTGTCTTGCTGAGTCTGAACCGCTGTCAGCAGTTCGTCGACCTTTGCTCCTGTAAATTTCGATTTGTACGCCATATCTTTCTTATTTTAATGGTTATTCTTTCAATACACCAAAGTCCTCCCCAGTACTATCCTGGAACGGCTCGTCACTATCAAAAGGAATGAACGGTTCCCGAAGACCCAGTTGAGTAATCGTAAAGGAAGATGTCAAGGGGATAGTCCCTTCGGTGATTTTACCTGTTACAGTCATTCTCCTGTCGAACCCCTCATTCGTTTCAACTGAAAGAGGGACAGCAGCCGTCATGACTGACGGCTGTGCCTCTACTTTGCTTTTCTTTAACCGTTTCTTTCCCATTATTTCTAAACGTGTTAGGACAATTCCCAAGAAGTATTAGAAACGATAGTCTGAGATACGGCAACACCACTGGCTTCAAGAGTGATTGTCTCCTGACCGAATGAGAATACAGGGTCGCCAGCAGATTGCTTGATTTGAATCTGAGCCGACTGACCTCCAGCGGTCGTTACTTTCATTGCTGCAGTCAATTCGTCAATTGTCGTATTTGCTGCAATTCCAGTGAAAGTGATACTGAACTCAAACTCCTGCTGTGCTCCAGGGTCGCCAGTGATAGCCACATTATTGGTGGTTTCTACTCCACCAGCGGTGTACTTCGAAGGAAGAGTCAATTTCAAACCTCCCTCAACGACCACACGAGTCTCAAGGTCAACCAATTCGAAGTTCAACTTCGAAGAGTTGGTTTTACCTGTAATCGTCAGAGTTCCACCTGCTTTTCCAACAGTTGTTTCTGCTCCATTCGTAAATGAAACGAACTCAGGTTTTCCTTTCTGGATAACCTTGTAAGTTTTATTCGGCGAAACTCCAACCGCCACACCTGTTACAGTCGTCTCACGTTGTTCACGACCTGTGTGAACTGTACCAATGTTCTGAACTGTCGCATTACCGTTTCCCGAAGCGGGATTGACGGTCAACCATGCTGCTTTTGCCATAAATTCACTATTTTAAACGTTAAACAAAATTTTTTCCACCAACAAAGATAGTAATATTAGAGCGAATTCCCTACTCAAGCCTCCAAGCGGTCTTCGCTTCAATATCCTGTTCACCTTTGTTGTTCATCTCATCAAGCCATACATATCCCGAACCAAACTTGAACAGTTCGTCACCAACTGATAACACCCAATCAGTATTCGAATAGATAGTGTTCTCACCTGTTGCTAACAGTGAATCCAGCCATACATACGGATTGGAGAATTCGAAATATTTGTCCAAAGGAGGCGGAACCCATCCTGGGTCTGACCCAACAGGTATCGCGTCTTCAATGACAAATCTTCTCACGATTTCAGGTCGAATGATAGAAGCATAGTCACCAATGTCCTCAACCTCTATTGATACGTTCTTGACTAATATCGGCTGCGGGAACAAAGCGTTTTCCGCTATCAATTCATTCGTGCTGAAATCGAAGTAAGCGAACTCCTCTTCGAATGTATTTCTGGCTCCAATGAGCAACGCATATATAACCTCCCCCATCAGAATTGATTCAAGCACATTCTCACTGAAGCACATCAAATCAATCTTCGACAAGGCTGGTTGGCGGAACCCCTCACGTTCATATTCCGTTCCACCAAACGTGTCTAATACGGGTGCGCCATAACCTCCAAGCGGTGCTGGCTTATCCGTAGAACGTCCTGGCTCCCTTACGATAATACAGGGAAGATGACTTTTATCCTTTGGATATTCCATCTTTACCTGTATCTTTCGGGGACTCGTATTAGTTCTCAGGAACAGTTTCTTTGCTTGCTCATAGAAGTCAAAAGAGCCGTCCCTCGTCCCATAGAACATATGGTAGAGGAAGGTCTCATGCTCCGGCACACTTTCGTAATCATACTGAATGTACTGAAGCAACCCATCGACTATCTGTTTTATTCTCGCAATTAAAATCATCTTTATAATTGATTTAAAAATTCATCAATCGCCATGTCAGCAACCTCAAACACCTGTGCCTCGTCGAGTGCCCTGTCCATGAACTTCCGAGGTTTAAATCCCGAATTTATCCAACTTAACGGGTCGCTCTTATCACTCACTCTTCGGAATGTGAAGTATCCCCCACGATTCTCCTTATCAGTAGAAGCGATATCAATTCGTACGAGTCCTTGATATTGAGGTGCTTTGTGAGTATAAGCCGGAATGATTCCTTCGGCTGTTTGAATAGGTTTACGCTGCCCGAGTTGTGCGTACTGTATAGGAAGCTGATTCTTCTTTACAGGCTGTCCACCGTTACTCTTAGCAATATCGTAAATCTCTTTCGGCAGCCGATTTTGAAACATCATTGATTCCGCCACAGCATCAGGAGTAGCGTACCGAAACGGAATTGTCAGATACCAACCCCCACTCGCAGATGTCTTCTTCTTTGAGGAGTTGGAAAATCCTGGCTTCATGTCAAAGGGAGCCTTCCCCTCTTCAAGAGCCAAAGCCAACCCGTCCTGTCCGGGAGCAAGCCCAAACACCACTTCCGTCGGACTCACCCTATCAACGTACATGGCATTCTTATACAGTTTTCGGGTCTTCTTTAACTCTCTATTGACAAGGTTCTCCCACTTGTTTACATACTCAGTCACCACCCGATTGATAATCTCACCACCGAGTTCCTGAGCCTGCGAACCTGTAAGAGCAAACTCCGCTACGATTTCACTCAAATCAACGTGTATCGGAATCATTGTCGTCGTTATATATTATTCCACTTCCATCGTAATTAGGACGCTGCATGTCTATTAGGTGAGTTCTCCGTCCCACACCCTGTATCGGCATCTTGAGGATTTGAAACTGTCCGCTCTTCTTATCCTTACCTAACGAGGCTCGGATTTCGTGAGGCATATCAATGATGTGGTATTCCACCCTGTGTTTGTACAGGACTGAAACACCTGTCTCTGGAGGAACGTTCCCAGGAGCAAATCTCAAGCAATACGGGTTCTCGGGAACTATCTCGTAGACTGATGGGTCTAACTTGATTAACGGGGACTCGGAATCCTTAAAGGTGTACACTGCCACGATACCATCCTCTATTGGGGCATAAGAGAGAAAAACAGCAACCTCGTCACCTATCATCTCCCTCGCCACCAACATTTCCGTAAACGAAGCATATTCATCCTCTACCGTCACTCTATCAAAGTAGGAAAGGAAGTCTTTATCTTCATCCCGAACGGTTATCGCAGCCGTACCCATCAATTCCGGAGCCCATTGAACGTACTGTGTATTCCTGTTCAGACCTGTTACAAGTGCTTTGGTTCTCCTCGGATTTACGAAGAAGTATCCAAAGCCGTGACAGTTCTGACAATCAGGTAACGGACTGCCCGAGTTTCCCTGACACGGACAGCGTATTGCCTTTTCACAGATTATATCATATCCGTGCGCCCAAATAACTGAATTGAAGTCATTCGGGCGAAAACTCACTTGAGGCTGTCCATATAAGGACTGCTCGGGAGCCTGAGTGATTGGTCTATTATTCATATTTACCCTCCTTATATTTCCAAATAAATTTTCCATCATTTGGGAAATGCCCTATTAAACACTTCTTCAATGTTTTTCTGCTTAAACCAAGAGTTTTAATTGCACTTCTCATACTTTCCCATTCGCAAAGTTTATTTCCATTTAAATCATATTGAATGATTTCTGTACGAAAAGCTGCTATTCCGGAACGAGCCTTTCTCAGCTTCTCACGTTGCTCATTACTCATTCTTTTTCCAAAATTCCAAGGTTTCTGAACCTTAGCAAGGTTTCTCTTTCTTTCTGAATTTAAAAAGGAATCTTGAATTGAACGTTTCTTACCTTTTGGATATCCAGAAGATATCCCAACTGTCCCCTTATTCCAAACATTATTTTCAGAAAAATAACTCTTCAAAGAAGAAGAAATTTTTTCTCGAACCTCTGCCGAAGGATTATGATTTCCATCACCTCCCACAGTTCCATTCGTCAATTTAAATCCAATTAACTCACATTCACGAATATAATACTGTTCCCAATATTCCCATTCATTTTCTGGAACTTTATCAATAATATACAAAAATGGAAGTTTGCCAATATTTAACAAAGAACGTATCCATGCCAACTTATGACTTTTTGAATATTTTCTTGCGTCCTGAATATGCCGTTTGAACCTACGATTTGGATTCTTTGATTTTCCAACGTATCGTATATTTCCAAACGGAAATTCAAGCGCATATATATAAACAAAATTCTCCATTATATTACAACTGATTTAATTTCGTCATATATCAATCTAATACGAGAAACAGTTTCTTTAATTTCACGAGAATACTGAAGAATACGAGCTCCATATCCGGCATTAGTGGGGGAACTCGTCGAACCAATCGACTGGCTTAAACCATCTACCCCAATTGATTGATTAGCGATACCCGCACCCAATATCAAGTCACCAGCAATTCCAAGTGGCCCGAACGTAGCCAATTTCCCCGTCAGATTGATTAAGTCCATAGGCATATGGTCGAGGTCAAAGCCTGTAATATACTGGAAGTCCCAATAATCCGGAATCATCCTGAAGTGCTGGCTTCCCAATTGGGTTGTCAGACCACTCAAGATGACCTCAGCATTGGCAGTAGCAACAGCCGAACCCGTGGGAACGATTGAAACTCTTCGCTTATATAGACCATAACTGTTCTGGTGAGTTGTCAGCCATTGTGTCGGATAGGAAATTTGCTCAAGATTGTTGAACCGTCCCGTCAACGATATCGGTTTGTTGACGGGATAGTTCGTGAACAGAATAGGGAAACTCTGCCAATAGTCGGCTCGGTAAAATGTCAACTTCTCTTGGTCAATGAACTGGCGCATCAGTTTCAGGTTGAAGAAGTTCTCAACCTCTCTTTGAGCAGCCTGTATATAGAACCGCATACTTTCACTGCTGAAAGAAGTCCCGTCGCCTCCCTGTATGGTTATCCCATACAGGTACAAAGAAAAAATCTCCGTTGGATTAAATATCATCCCCGTGTTCTTTCTATACTTCATTGTCAAAACAAGTTGTCCCATCTCGCATTACTCTTTAGAAGCGTTTACCAAAAATTCGATGATTTCGGCTTTGGTTTTTTCAGCAACAGCGGTCATGTCAATACCACCCTCCTGACCGAAAGCAATCAGTTCATCTTTCTTCATTACACCCAATTCCTTGCGTAGAGTAGCCTCTTCCTCTTCAGGAGTAGGGGTTCCCTCGCCACCTGTTACTTCGGGGTCAGCGTCTCCCTGAGTTTCCTCGCCTGTACCCTCTGTTGGGTTCTCTACGATAGCTTCAGGTGCAGGGGGTGTAACTGTCTCGGCTGGGGGAACGGTTCCCGCAGCGAGTTGAATACGAGCCTCGTGTTCACGATTGTATTCGTTCTTCCAGTTTTCAACCTCTTGCTCGAGTTCCTCAATCTTCTTTTTGTTCGCTGTATTGACATTTGTCAGGCGAGCAATCTCTTTCTTGTACCACTCTTCACGGTCTTTGAAGTCTGACTTCATCTGAACCTCTTTCGGGGTTTCGAATACAGGCTGTTTGCCGTGTTCGTACAGGTCGGGAATTCCTAACTTGAGGACTTCCTTACCAAAGTCGTCTTCGACCTCAGCAACACAATTCACGAACTTCACGTTCTTACCATTGTAATTGATGGTTTTGTTTCCCGCTTTTCTGTTAAACAGTTTCATAATTCTTTGAATTTATTTATGATTATAAAATTAATGGGGATGGGACATACACCCCATCCCCATCATTATAACGTAATTGTCCTCGTTATTAGGTAGTCGGCAGACCAATCTTACCGATGTTGATAATACGAGCAATCTTTCCAGGCATATACTCAACCGGAGTACCATAGTTCAGGACAGAGAACGAACGTCTCGGACCAACAATAGCGTAATCCAGTTTCATTGTACCACCCAGTTCCAAATACTCAATCATTTCACTTCCGTTGAAGTAAACGAGAGCAGACTTGGTTCCGGCAATCCAACGGTTGCGGTCGTGAACCGCTCCCGGAGCAGCACCGTCCCATCCAGCAGCAAGTTCAGTCTTGCTAACTTCGAAGATAGGATAGAAATCAGCGATGCCTTTGTCGACCGGATTTGCTTCGGTACGATAGATGACATAACAGGTTTCAGGATAAGCCGAAGAGTTTGCACCAGCAAACTTCAGAGTCACAGACTGAGTTGTGCCAACAGCCTGTTCAGCGTCGTTCAGCAAAACGGGTTCAGACTCTCCGTAACGGTTCTTCGCTGTAACAGCATAGAAGTAGTTACCAGCGTGAACAGAACCGAACATTCCCTTTGCGTCAACGACAACAGCGACAGGAGTCGTAACATCCTTAATAGGAGCGTTCGGAGCCTTGTCAGAAGTCTTACCACGACCCAACTTAATCGGCTGGTTGAAGTCGAAGTATTTGTCCGCTTTGATGTTCACCTTACCAAACTGAGTGGTGATGTCGTTTACCGACTGACCCATAGTTGCGCCCACAACGCCACCAGCCATACCAACGATAACACGTTTAGACTCGTGGAAGAGTTTCACGTAGTTGTTGAATACGACAGGGGAAGAAACGATACGGTCGATGATACCGTTTCGGTCGTTTACAACTGCCTGAGCAGCGTCCTCAACCAAAGCGTCATTCAGAACAGAACCGTTTGCGTTCAATACGGCAGGGTCTCCGAAGTAAGCGTCAAGCACCTGTTCAGAAGTTTTACCCAGCAAGCCACCTGTGATATCGTTGATACCAGCGATGTGCTGTGCAAATACACCGTCGAACTCTTCAGGAACTTTTGCCGAGTCAGCGTCAATCACTTTCTTGTCAAGGATAGTCTGAAGCAAGATGGTCTTGTTTTCAACTTCCTTGGTGTACAGTGAACCAACGACAGTCTTGACAATCATACCCGGATGAGTAACCTGTCCAGTCACACCTGTGAACTTGACAACGATTGACTTCCGACGATATACAGAGTCGGTCTCAGTAGGAGTTTCGCCTTCCTGATTGAAGATGCCCACTTCCTGACCATACTTGTACAACTGATTGTACTGATGAACAGTATTGTCAATCTTCTGACGGTTCAACTCATTCCAGAACACCAACTGGTCCAAACGGTTTTCAAGGTTCTTCAGCACAGAATCCAAGGATTCAGGTTTCAGACCTCCACCGTTATTCAATTGGTCGTTGTACTGCATACCAGTCAACAGACCTGCTTCCATCGCCTTCAAGATTTCATCCGAAGACATACTTTCCAACGGATTGGCGTTTTCCGTTCCAGTGTAATTGAATAAATCCATTTCCTATTTATTTTTAAAGTTATAATTCGATAACGAAATTATTTCACGAGACGAATGTTCTTCTTGTTATACATATACAAGGCTGCGTCTTGACCGATTGCCCCACATACAGGGTCGAGCAAATAGGCAGTTGTATTGTCACGCAAAGACTTCTGAATTTCGGGGTCGGTTTCCTCGTCGATTGATTTAGTAATCAATTCACGAACAACCGCACGGTCACGAGATACGCTCAGGATGGTTTTGTTATCCTCGTCTTTCGCTCCACCGCCCATTTCGAGACTCTTTTCGATAACAGCCTTATTCAGACCAGCGGTCTTAAATGCAGGAGCAGTATCACCAAAAGCAATAATCGCTTGACGCATTCCGTCCAAAGATTTTTCAATCTTGTCAACGACAGGGGTCAAAGCCTGTTCAATTACTCCGGGAAGAGATTTCATGAACTCATCCTGAGACTGAGTAACCTTGCCAAGCAAGTTGTCTTCGATACTCTTCATGATATCCGCAGAAATTGACTTGGCGATGTCGTCTTTGTCTTTACTCTTGTCAGCACCGCAACCCTTTTCAACATCGTCTGGGTCTTTGTCACCATCCTTGTCATCAGGGTCTTTCTTGTCTTTTTCTTTGTCCTTTTCCTTCTTCTCGTGTTCACCGTCTCCGTCGCCTTCACCATGGTCATCCGGACCACTCTGAACCGACTTCTCCAATTTGATTGAGCCGGAATCAATCCAACCAGCAATCACCTCTTCTGAGAACCCACTACCAAGCAGGGACTTAACGAGGTCGTCATTTTTTTGTTCATCTGTTAACTGTACCATAATCTTTTGAATTTTTCGGTTTAAAAATATTACAAAATTTCTTTTCCCTAAAATGAGTCGTCAAATGTCTTCTTGAACAATGCGGAATTTTGAGTCAATAATTATCCTCTTGTTTCCAACTACCTGTTCGAACATGATACTCTTTCGTAGGTGACTCTTCAAAATTTCACCCGTAGGAATAAAATCTTGCATTTGAATCCCCTTTACAAAATCGATATACGAATTGAAATTCACAGGTGTGAACGTCAGAGCAATGTTATTGATAATTGCTTTCGTGATATGCTTTTCATTTTTCGGGTCTCGCTCGAGTGCTTTGCCCTCAATAGACATTCCAGGCTTTCGGGTTGAACCGCTTTCACGCATTTCAATACACTTGTCCCAAAAGGCTCTCGCCTCTGGAGACTCGCTCCACAGTTTTCCTTTCACCCAAAATTTATTATCAACTATCTTTCCGTCAAGCGGTTCACCAATCCAAAACCTACTCTTCAGCTCTTTTGCTCGAACTGTTAGGTGGTCAAGATTGAATAAGCCGTGTTTCAGGAAGTATTGAATCTCGAAGCCGTTTGGCTCCATAGAGTCACCTTGATAATCCTTGCTGTCATCACTTGCGATACCCTCAAAGACCATGTTCTCGTAGCGACGTTCATCACCACGAGGATACTGCATAGCTTCCTCAGACTTCATAATGTCAAGAGGAAGCCAGAAGTTGAAATCATTTGGGGTTTGCTTCTTCATTGAATCCGTTTTTAAAATTCTGAGACAAAATTACAAATCATTTCAGAAAGTTACAAATATTGGGTCACCAACATAATCGGTTCCTCTTTCATTCGCTGCCATAAATTCTTCATGAGGTGTCCGGACTTTCATCGGTCCCACCATCAAGGAATATTTCATTTCCTCGAGAAGACGTAACATATCCGAGTCGTCGCCTGTAAACACAATTTCGCATTCAGTCAAGCGGTTGGTCGCTGGGTCTTCCTTATACCTTGTATCATGAATGATTAGAGGCTTCAAGAACTTCAGATGTCCGTTCTCCCCAACTGTCACTTCCTGCATTCCGCTGATACCTTTAAGAATGGTTTCGACACACTTCATCGGGTCACGAACAGGAACAGCCAATTTTCGCTTGTCCCCGTCCATTGATTCAGGCTCAAGCGGTTTCACGGCTTCAATATCCATAGCCTTTTTCAGGATTGAAGTGAATCCCGGAACAAAAGCCTCCGGAGTAATGCGTCCTTCCTCAAGAGCTTTCAACAACGGTTGGGCAGCATCCATTTGCTGCGGTTTCATCATCAGGTCAAGAACTATCTCTCCTTGGTCGAAGATAAACGGCTTCAAAGGAATCTGTCCCAAGTCAATGAATTCAGCGAAACAATGTTCACTCGCATCAACTGTTACAGGCTGCTCACTGTCGACATACACCTGATAATATTTAATGTGGGCATCCGCATTCTTATGCTCCCCAAGATACACAATTCCTCTATCCGCAAGAGGGTCAAGATTTGTTTCCTCTTTTAGTTCACGTAATGCAGCGGTCTCAAAGTCCTCTCCTGGGTCGACATGACCTCCAGGGATACAAACCTTTCCAGTAGGACAGAACTCCTCAACTCGATGTAATATGAGGACTCTACCAGACTTGTCCAAAGCAACCACATCAGCGTATTTGGTTGGCTCACCTGTAATTGACTTCACGATGTCGAAATACACCTGTTTAGTCATCTTCCCTTCCCGATACGCCAGCTCGGCATTATCAAGAGCGTCAATGTCTTTACAGGCTTCCCCAACCTCAGGGTCATTACGATAAGCCTCCAACGACTTCAGAATTTTGTTCCTCTGATTTACGGCTGATGTAACTTCCTTTTGATGTTCTTTTAGGAATCCTCTATATTTCTCGAACACTTCGGATTTCTTCTGTTCCGGCAAACCATCAACTCCGTCAATTACTGACTTCTGAATTGAAAATTTATCGGACAGTTCCTGCCCAAGCAGGTCAAGTTTCCCGAGCTCCGATTTCAGATTCCGGTAATCCTCAATTTTCTCTTGAGCTGTCTGAATACCAAAAAACTTCTTTAAATTCATATCTTTTCGTTTTAAACTGAATATTCTTTGTTTCCAATAGTTATCTTTGCTCGGCTCTTCCGCTCAACTTTTCGTTGATAATCCTTAGGAGGCTCAAACTGTCTCGTATCAGGATTCCAAACATATCCTTTGGGGAGATACCTTAAATCACACCGACAGAACGGGTGAACAGGGTGTATCGTGGCTTTCCAGTCCTTAGACTTTACACCATAATTCGTACCGTTCGCCATAAGTTCTGACAGGTGAAAAACCTTTGGCTCGCTTCCGATACCCCCTTTCAGGTACAGCCGTATGCAATGACGGCACGCTCCAGGAAAGACATCGAAGTAAACCAACGGGTCAGGGTCTTCTTCCATGATGATTTCCGCCCGACCAAGATTGTATATGTCTTGACTTTCCGTCTCAACAATACGTCCCCAATCACGGTTCCAATCATTCATTTGGTTCGCCAAGTTAGATGTTATCTTCTTGACTGAACGTTTCTCGAATGTGCCGTCCAACAGTTCCTTCTTCAGAACGGCATCAGCCTTTGCAGCCTCTTGAGCCTGTAAATAGCTGAGTTCCTCTGCCGAAATTGAAGCACGAACATCATTCTTGATACGCTCCGAAAATCCCTTGATATGAGTATAAGTCTTGTTGGCTGCAACCTTATAGAACGCCATTTCCCTCGCTGTGGGCTCAAATAAGCCCATTTTAGAAAGAAACGCAGTAAACTCGGAGTAACTCATCTGAGCCGTTGCATTCGTCCCAACAGCAGCCGAAACACGACCAAACAGAAAAGCCTGATAATGGGAAGGGAATTTAGGAATCAGTTTAATCAAGTCAACCCCTTTACGCTTGAGCAAGTCCAGGTCTTCCTTCGTTAGGAAGTCTTTCCCCAACACCTGTGCAACCATCTTGACCACCATGAGGTCGACGTTGTCCAAAATCTTCTTTATTTCTTCTTCCGAAAATAACATTATTTCTTTTCCTTTTGAATATCAACCATCGTTTGTACAATATCACCAAACAGCCGTACAGCGTTAAACGCATTCTTAGACTGATTTTCATATTGCTTTTGAACCTTTGGATATCTCATCGGGTCGACGTGATGTTGGATTCTTGGTGATACAAGCTGTTTCATTTTCTTATTCCTAATTGCGAGTCTATAAATTCAAGAGCCTTTCCAAGAATAGGGTTGTCCATAGACTTCTCAACCAACATTTGGTCAATAGCCTCTTGAGCCGTCTTAGGAGAATCTTTACCCTCTTCGTCATCGACGATTTGGTTCATTCCTTCTCCTCCCATCATCTTGTTACTTTGAGCCGACTGATACACCGTGTTAAGGATAGTATCCTTTTCGGGATTGAACTTCCTTCCGGAATACTTCTCAAACATATCCTCAAGAGATACGAACCCAGCCTCAGATTTCTTCTTGTCAAGTTCAACCTGAGCAGCCTCGTCCTCTATCTCTATACCTGTAAAGACAAGCTCCAAGCGGTCATCAATCTCGCTGATGATATACTTATTCAGCACATTCTGATAGAACACCAACAGCGGAGTCAAACCTTTTTGGCGAGAATGGTCGAGACGTTCCTTCTGTCCTTCTTGACCGAATATACGGGCAGCATCCTGAAACTGAAAGCCGAGTTCCGATGGGTCCATACGGTACACAGCACAGGCAATCACCAATAGGAACTTAATCCATTCAGTGAACTCCATATCACGGTTCGTTTGCTGTAAATCAATCCACTCGAGGTCTATACCTTGTATCACAGGAATCTTGTGAGAGTTGTACACGGTACTCATCGTTTGTTTCCAGTCCTGACGAAATTCGTTCAGAGTTCCTTGGTCGATGTTTCCATTCTTCACATTGATAAAGCCTTTCGGCTGACTACCTTGTTTGAAGAAGTTACCATTATACTGCATCCCCCACAAAATCCACGTAACAATTTCAATCAGCGTTTCCAGCTCTGAACAGCCATAGCCATTACGCAACACGTTGGTCGTCTTGTTTCGTACACCATATCCCAGCTCCCACGGGTAGAAAACTACATACTCATTCGTCACAGGGTGTCTGATAATCTGACCGTCCCATACCATAGCGTATCTTGGTAGATAGCCATGCCAACGGAAATTCTCAAACATCTGTGCATATCGTGGGTCATTCGTGTCAAGCTGTCTAATAAGCGCAGCGTCCACGGCACGATACTTCTTGAGGTTCATGTTCCTCGCACGAACGAGCTCGAACGTCATTTGGTCAAGAACGAGGGAATCCCTCAATACTTTACGGGTAAACTCTTGAAAGTTATCCTCACATTCCCATTTGTCATTCTCACCACCCTCTTCGAGAAACTTGACAATATAGTCGACAATCTTCTTGTCCTTTTCATTCAGTTCCTTATCCTCAGAGCCTGGACTCTTCTTATAGCGTATCTGATATCCTGGCTTCTGGTCATCAAGACTGTATTTTAAAAAGTTCTGAACCTGTTCAATACGAGTATTGATGATAGCCTTAACGATAAAGATTTCGCCCATACGATTGAGCGTACCAAACGAGATACCGTTATTCGGGTCTCGATAGCCTTTTCCGTTAAAGCCAATTTCAGAAGGATTCCAAAGGATTGATTTAATTTCCGGCTGCGGAGCTCTCCGACCGTTCTTTTGCTGTTCGGCAATGAACGCTTGTGCCTTCATTACTTCCTCAAAAGACTCCGAAGTTAGGGACTTCTGAAGCCTGTTGCGCAAAGCTATCGGAGCAGCCTGAGCCATCACTTGGAGTTCCTGAAGAGACAGTCCATCAAGACCGTCTATGGGAGCCGCATTATTGGCTCCCACTGAACTCCTGTTTTTTGATGAACGGTTTCTTCCTTTTCCCATAATTAAATAGTTCCAGGAGTTACGAATGTTTTTGCCTCGTAGGTTCTGCCTCCGTAAATGAAACGGATAGTGAACCAAGTAACCATTGCCGGACGGGTGATACCCAAATCCTTCACAATTTCAAACATAAGCGAATTGGAAAACTTTGCGGTCAGAGTTTTCTTGTCTGCGCTCAACGTACCCAAGTCGGCAGAGTTTCCACGGAACTCAAGCTGACGGTCGTCAGCAAATATCTGTACCTGATATTCAGAATCATCCTGAGCATCAGCATCGGAAGCAATCTTTTTGAACTTCGCAACCAGCCAAGGCAAAGAACCCTTTGAAGCAGCATAGTCATATTTGTCAGTGTACGACTTCGGAACCACGCTGTAATAGGTTGCCTCGTTGTAAGCAACACCCAACTGCAATCCAAAGATTGTACCTACCTCTTCCGGCACACCAGAAGTAAAGTCAGCAGACTCATCGATGATAAGTTCGTTGCCCTCGTAGCATTCTACTTTACATTCACAGGTCTTAGCAGCATTCAGCATCATTGGAATAGTTACTTCGTCTCCCATTTTGAAATTCAGACCAGCCTGTACCAGACCATGATAATTTTTACCAATGAGTCCGGTCACCATGAAGTTGTTGATAGTTGCTAACCCATCAGTCTCAACCGTAACAGCCTCCGCACCTTTCGAATAAACATATTTCTTCATCTCTTTTATGTTTTAATTCTACATTTATTAAACGATACAAATTTACAAACAAAAACGGCACTAATAAAGCATGATATCCTTATTCTTTCTTTTGGCTCTCTTTACCACGCTTTTCCAGTTCCCCCTTAACTTTCATTATAGAGTAAAGCAACTCCGCTCTCTGAGACTTCTTGATTGCTTCAAAGTTCTTATTTAAATCGTTCACAAGTCCTTTCTCCATCTTCTTAAGATTGTCGGTAGGGATATTCTTAATGTTTGACCACTTTTCATCAACCCCCTGTCGAACTTTCTCTGACAGGTATTTCTTCAAGTTCACTTTCCCACTGTTAGGAATGTCATCGAACTTTACACGGGTATAAGTTTCTTTGTCTGTTTCTTTTTCGGTTTCAGACTTTTCGTTCTTTTCCGGCTCATTTTTAGATTCGGCTCTTTTCTTAATTTCGTTTTCTACAGCTCGAAGCCTGTCATCATATTTCGCTGATTTTGGGTTGGCGGTAAAATATCCATGACGCTCAAATGCCCGTCTTTCAAGCTTGTCTTCTTCATTATATTTTTCGCGAAGCTTATCTTTTAATTCATTAAGAGACTTATCATCAAGAGACTTCAAATCTTCTTTATTAAAATCAACACTAATATCAATCAGCTTGTCAAGAATAGAAGGAGCCGAAGACAAAGCTTCTTTTATAAGAGGCTCAAGCATATCTTTCAAATCTTCATTCGGTCCCCAACTTATATAATCTGTAGCAATAATAGATGCTTTAAGGTTTCCCAAGGATTTTCTATCACCCTTCTTGTATATCTCGATGCCCCCAGTTCTTGTTGCATGAGCAAAATAACCCTTCTTATCTAATAATTTATTCAAATTACGAACATATCCTTCAGAGTTCTCAGGAGTTATATAGATATTGGGTTTCTGATTGGTTTTATCTTCTTTTTTTGCTTCTTCAACATTCATATCACCATATTTCTTCTGCTTAGAAGCTTCATTGATTTTCTTATTGGTTTCTTTGATTTCCTTTGCGTTTCTCTTCTCTTCGTTTGCCTTGACACCAGCATTAATCTTTTCAGCCTGTTTCTTAGCAGCCTCGAGTTTGCTCTTCTTTTCAACCAATACCATGATTTGGTCATTAGGAAGAGTCAACTTTCCTTCGTTGATAGCAGCGATGACCTTGTTTACAGCCTCGAGTTCTTTCGCTGGGTCGTCTTCCTTCTTTTCAGTCTTTTCACCGTCTTCAGGCTGTTTCTCCGCACCGTACTTTTGACCAACACGATGTTTTCTACGATTTTCAGCAGTGTCCGAGTAAACACCCGAACGAGATTTCATTATTGTTCTTTCTGTCAATGTAACCATATTCTTTCAACCATTTAATTTGATACCGCAAATATATTACGAAATCTTGAATCATCAAAGAGTTTCCCGAAGAAAACTCCTAAATTATTCCCAGGACTCAGGAAGAAGCGACTCTTTCCCGAGTTCTTTAGCACGCTTTTTAATCCACCGTCTCTCAGCGGCAGGGTCTTTCGCCCGACCAACACTCTGAATGGCGTCTTTCAAATCCTGAGCATTACGAATAGGGAAAGAGCCATCTTTCATGGCTTCTCCCTCTTTCGCCAATTCACGTCTTTCCTTTTCCGGAAAATCGTGTTTATTCAATGATTTCTCAAGCAGCGTTTCCATTATTCAACCGAAATTTGGTTCTTGTACGGCTGACCCACACGTCCCAGACGCTGATTGTCAGGGGTATCAGCATAAACACCTGTTCCCAACGACTTCATGATGTCACCCTCCGTTTCACCGTTCAACGATTTCAGGAACTCCAATGTAGGAGAATAAGCCTGTCCAACACGGTTCAGGCGACGATTTTCAGGGGTGTCACGATATACACCTTCCAAACCTTTCATGACAGTTCCGTCAGCAGCCGTTTCCCACTCAACCTGTTTAGGACGATAGAAGCGAATGACGTCTTTACCCTCGTCGTCAGCGCATACGGCTTTCTGAAGATACATTACGTCAGCCACGAAAGCCTCTTTCTCCTCGGCTGTAAGTTCGTTGGCACGACTCTTCATGATTCCTTCCTTGTAATAGGAAGCCACCTCATCGGGTGTGAATACCTCGTATCCATTGTTACGAGCAGTTTCCTCAAACAACTGGAGGGAAACTTTCTTTCCTTTATTTTCCATACGACTTGTAAAATTAAAAATTCTTTGTGAGCAAAGTTATTCATAAAATTTTAATATGGTGGGAGTGAGTTCAACGGCATGGCTCTAAAATAAAAACGGGCAGTGAGAAGATTCACATCCTCTCATGCCCCAGATTTCTGTCAAATACTTAAAACCTAAACTTTTCTTTAATGAACAAAAAGAATCTTCTTCAAAAACTTTTTAGATGTCAATCAAACAATGTAAATCAAATCAAACTTTAGACGATGTTCGATTAGGCGAACCAGACCGAACACAAATATAACGCTGTCAATGCACAAAAGTTTTTCTCATTTCCTTATCTCCTAACAACATCGGCTGCGACAGCAGCCTCTCAGGGCGAAGTCCATCGGAGATGGCGAAGCCTGTAAACTCCGAACGCAGTGAGGTGTGTTTTCGACGTGAAAATGACTTCTTAAAATTTCCGTTCGGGACTCTAACTTGTATTTCCATTGAATACCCATTGTAACCATTATATATTGATACACAAATTTTTGAGTCCGTGAGTCTTCCCTATTTTATGGGGAGTCTTCTCCCACAAATTTTGTTTTATAAAAAGGCTTTTGAGCGCAATAAAAACAGTCATCTGAGCGCACGAAAACAGTCAAATGAGCGCAAATATACAGTCATATAAGCGCAGTCACCTACTTTATAAAAAGGCTTTTGAGCGCAATAAAAAGTGGTTTAAGCGCGTCTTAATTTTGTCCCATAAATGTTAAAAACAGGCTTGGTTGCATCCCACCCCTTTAAATAAAGGCTTAGACATGAAGTGAGCCTGTTTTTAAATTTTCCCGTTAAATTTGTGTGGAAATAAAATTACAAAGATATGAAAAAGGAAAAAGGATTAATTCAATCGAACTTGGCGACCTTTGGTATGTATAAGTTCTCGTCTTGGCAAATGAACTGTTTGGTTCATCTTGTCGAACAATTGCAACCTGCAATGTCCAGGGATATTGATTGGTTGAGTGCTGACCTGAAAGTGTTCCAGGAACATTTACCGTTGGATAAGAACGGCAATCTTCTCATTCCTATACAAATGAAAGAGATTGATAAATATCACCACGGTTCCATCGTTCTGAATGAAATAAAGAAGATGTTCAAACAGACGATTAAATACAACTTTACCAACGAACAGGGTAAATTGGTTCGGAGGGAGTGCTATCTTATCTCTACGATGGATATTGACGAGGATGACAACATCGTACTGGGGATGCCTGTTACAAGTTTACGCTGGCTTCTATATTATGGTAAAGGAATAGGAGGCACAATCTACGACAAGAAGTCTGTCGTGTCAATGAATGGTGTCTATGCCAAACGTATTTTCATGATGTTAAGCCGTTGGAAGGACAAGCGTGTCTTCTCTATGAAGATTGCTGTCATCATGAACGAACTCCAAACCCCTGAATATAGCGTACAGGATTTTGAACGAAAGGTTCTCAAGACGGCTTTTGAAGAAATGATTAGGAACCCGAACTCGGTTCTTCAGTTCAAATACTCCCTTTCCTATACAGGTACAAAGGTCGGAAAAGGAAAACGAGGATTCGATACTGTCACGTTTAAAGTGTATGATAAACTTTCTGAGGCTCAAATGGAAGAGTTCCTAACAGACTCATGGAGCAACAGAATAAATGCTATCTAATATGGGCAAAGAAGAAACTTTAACAGTGCTGAATCTTCAGGCGGAATGTGACCGTCTGAATAAGAAGATTCTCTTTCTTGAGAAGGAGAACCGTGAACAGCGCAAAGAGTTGTCCGACTATGCCAAGCGAGAAGAACAACTGTTAGGAGAGATTGAAACGCTCGAATCGGAACTTCGTGAGATTACCCGTGAACAGCGTCCTAAATATACACCCACGCAACCTGTGGAATCTGTAGAGGATTTTCTTCATCCCAAAGTAGATACTGGAACTGGGCTGAACCGAGTGGGCAAGAAAGGCTTCGAAGAAAAGTGGGAAGACTTCATGTATGCTTATACAGACGAAATCTTCATTGAGGCTGACCAGCCTGATGTGCTTTTCTATCGTGACAGTGCCGATAATTGCTTTGTCACCCCAACGGGGAACACTCGGTTGCCTTTCCCTATTCTACAAGAAGACCTCGACCGCTATAATATCCTGAAAGTTCGACCATTGACTTGCGAGGAAATGGAGGAAGTGTGCAAAGAGTTCGATTTAACTTAAATTTCAATTACAATGGTACAAATGAAGCCTTTTCATTACCTGTACGTCATCATCGGTATGTTGGTGGCTGCGTTCTTTGGAATCTCACTTGGTATGGGTATCACGTGTATGATTCCGGTCTCATTCGTTGTCATTGGGTTGTTCGCTTACCAGAACATGAAGAAAAATCTTTCTGTCGGACAGGCTATCCTCAACGGAGGTCTTCCACCACTGATAGGCGGTCTTCTCATTTGGCTATGCTTTCTACTTGGTAACTGGTTCAATGTAGGTGGCTGATGAAGAAACTGATATTCCTTTTCTTGACATTGCTGATTGTAGGCTGTGCGACAACTCGGAAGACTGTGTTCTTCGAAAGAGTGACTCCACAGCCTCTTTCAGTAATTGACAGCCTGAACACCGTTCACGGCTTGAGCGTCCCTACGAATTTAGACTCGTGGGGAAAGACGTACTTCATCGGGAGCGACTCCGTGATGACCACTGTGTATGTCCTTACTGAAAAGAAGGATAAAGTTCTGTATATCTTTTCAGTCACACAAACGGCTGGAAAGGATGATGTTCTATTCAAATTTAGGCAAGAATGATAACAAAAGGACTTGGATTTGGTGCTGATATGTATATCAGTACCTAAAATCAATCACAAAACCACTGTGTCCACGTTATACATATATAAATTGAGAAGTCATGAACAAAGAAGAGAAAAGAAACAAGCAACTTCTCGATATCCTCGAGAAGGACTTCGAGGAACTCTCCCCAGGAGAACTCCAAGTCGTTCGTAACGAAACTCGGAAGATATACGGTATCGAGGGAAAGATAGGAACAGGCATAATCCTGAACTCCTACCTGAATATGAAGCGGAAGTTCATCACCGAACTTGAACAGGTTTTGGTCTGCCCGAAAATGGCTGTTAAGGACTTCGGACCATTCGCTGGACGGCAGGTTGTTACCAACAAGATACCCGTTCCCACGTTTGACGGTCTTAACGGGGAGTCTGCAGGCATTTTCTATGTTGAGGGGTACACTTATCTCCCCGTCCTATCTGTATCGTATTTAGACGACCAAACAGAGGTAATTTGTCTATCTCCGGAAGGCTCGTTTTGTAGGATAACGACAAAGGATTTTGATTTCGAAATATAAACCGCTAAATTTGCGGTGAAATTTTATTTAGTTATAACTAATTTTAAGAATTATGAAGAAAGATTTTCTTACTATCACTCCCGAGTCTGGGGAGGGGGGTACGGCTTCAGTAAGTGCCGTTGCTGACCCTAATCTTCTTGCAAAAGAACGTTCTACAACCATCAATTTCTCCGCCACAGGGGGAGGGGGTCTGAGTAGAGCCGTAACTGCTATCCAAGACCCTGCTTTCGCTTACCACATCTTATCCAACCTGTGTAATTTTGAAGACTCCGCCAATTCTGGTTTCAAAGTTGAAAACGGGATATTTGTTATCCCTCTTCAATGGCAGGAAACTCATTTCGAATTAAAGGTATTCAATCCATTCTCCGTAATTACAAGCGTCACGGCAAAGTATTTTGATGAGTTTGGTATTGGAGAAACCTTAGGAGATGATACCTTTTCAAAGGATGGTCTTGTTTGGATTCCTAACATCCTTAAAAATTGGAAAAACGTACTTCCAAGTGAACCATTAACTATGAAAGTTGAACTATACTTCAACGGAACATTGGCTGTTATAATGTCCAAATAGTATGATATTCTGTTAAATCTTTGAGAATCCTGGAATTTCTTCCGGGATTTTCTTTGTAATCTCATTTCTTCCCATTATCTTTGTACTGTCAAACTTAAAACACCAAGAAATATGAAAAAGGTTATTTCAAAATTAGACGGAAAAGAATACTACTTAACAGTATGCAATGACGAATCAAATGTTATGTTTATCTGTAATAAAAGATACCAAGTTCGTAATGCTACATCTGATGACTGTTGTAACCCTGAACTTTACTGCGTTGTCAACGGAACATTCAACGAGCCTCTATCTGACCTCGACTTCAAGATAGCATCTGGTGGGCTACTCCCGTTGAACCGTTACAATGGAACATACTGTTTGAATAAGAAAGTTCTTAAATCTGATTGCAAAAGATATTTATCGTACATCGATTAATAAGTTAGGACTATGGCAAAGAAGATAAAATTCACATCAAAGAAGAACCCGAAGCCGTCAAAGTTGGCACGTGCGGGTGGTGACGTTCAAACCTCGTCAATTTACTATCAGGTCGAGCGTATAGGCTCGGTTGAGGGGAACACTCGTATAATACTGATATGCGACCCCAAACCTGTTTATTTGAGACTAAAAGAACCCCAAGACCACAGGTATGCAGTAAACTGGGTCAAGGAACACGCTCAATGGATATGGGATAACTACAATCTTCGAATCAAATCACAACTTAAAGAAAAGGAATCATGATAGCACCTATTGAAATAAATCGAGTAACGGTAAAGGGTGGAGCCGGAATGCCCACGTCAGAATATGCGCAGCTTGTTTACAAGGGTGAGGAAATAGGCTTCATCAGTGAACAGGGTATCTTCCTAAAGATGTGGCATCCGGAACTGAAAGCCGGAGTCTTTCAAAATATCAACACTTTCAACGATAAGTCTTTCGCACAGAAATGCAAACTTGTCGAAAAGAACTGGGGTGCCATCTATGACCGTTATACTACTATCATCAGAGGGAAATGAATTCTATTTGTCGTGTTTTCATATTTTGATTTAGTACTGATATACATATCTACACTGGAAAGACTGGTTCGGGGATTTTCCAGTGTAGATATGTATATCAGTACCTTTTATTTCCCACAATGTTTAACCTCGAAAGGCTTGCACAAATATAGTATATTTGGAATTTTTTGCCAAATTATACTTCGGGTAATTGAGCAATCGTAATACTTTTAGTTTTACCTGATTCACTTTGAATTACATCTACATAGATAGCTCTGTTAACATTTGTAGTATTTAATTGCTTTGCATAGAATGATATTGAATCAGACGAGGTTTGTATTACCATAAAATCTGGAGAAATGCTCGTTGGAAAAATTCCGGTAATTTTGTAACTCCAAGATTCATTTGATGTTTCCACCACATTCCCATTCACAATCTTCTTCATAGTCGATGGAATGGAAACAGTCTTTTTATTCCCTTCCCCTATTGAGCCTCTACTAATCTGAAGCCATTCTGGGTTTTCATCAAAATCATACTCATAAGTTATGGAACCCGCATTTTGACCAAGACTTACTGTTCTACTTATCCCACCACCTCTGCTATTGTTATCGTAGAAGAACGAGCATTTTCTGATTGGTTTTCTGAAGCTGCCACTGTTACAGTTGCGTCCCCATTCCCATTATCGGGAGTTACCGTAATAAAATCTTTCTTCATAATTTTACTTTTAATGATTGAAACGAAATTATTTATGCTATTGACGTCAATTATAGCCGATTTAGGAAGTTATAAGTATGCCCCGAACAAATTGTCCGGAGCACACCTTTGATTGCCGTGTAGAGCCTTATAAGATGACCGCAAGGCTTGATACCACGTCATCGAAGTAATCCATTTGTGTGATACTTGCTTTATCACCGAAATACTTCTTGAGTTTCTTTTCAACATACGCACCAGCCGGAATAGCCATAATGGGCGAAGTAATGCGTACAGGGTAACGAACGACACACGTATATTCTCGACCCTCTTCTTCATTGACCGTATAGGAAACAAGGAAGTGAGGAGTGGCGAGGTCGGCTGGCTTCATATTCTGGTCAAGAATGTGAGCCGTTGCGAGTTTCTCACCGTTCAGGAAAGACAGGTACTCCCAATAGAGAGGCTCAATCTCACAATTCCCTTTGATGAACTTCTGAGCCAACTCCATAAGATATTTCACGGCATCTTTGTTGCTTAGTCCTACCGGAATGATGAATTCGTTGATGTACAAGAACGGTTCTTCACGCTTGTCATTTCTGTCGAGCGGATATACTGCACAGGCTATACGAGCCAGACCAAGTTCCTTCGGGTCAGTATCGTCTTTCACGACACGATATCCCGGAATAGGACAGTCAATGAATTCACGGGTGTCCTCAGGATTGTCCGGACTGTCAAGTTCACCGACTGCGCTCAATACCTGTTCACCACGAACCAGAGCCGGAACCCAAGCGGTGCGGTCTTCGTTCTCATCGCTGATGCGAGCCCAAATCATTTTCTCCTCAGGAAGTTTTTCCTCGGAGTCAGGCTGAAACAGGTTTCCTTCCGGAGTCTTGACGTACTGTTCAATCTCCTTGTCGGTCATTCCCTGCGGGTTGAGTTCGTGAACCAATGTAACTCCTAACAGTTCCCAGCCCATACCGTCTGGCTCTGCGTTCATGGCTTTCTTGAAGTCCTGAATCAGATTGTCTGTGAGCAATGCGGGTGCGGGTAACAAGTAGGATTTTTGAATGATACGTGTGCTGCACTGACCTACCTTTCCAAACTTGCCTTCGTAGATGTAAATCTTCTTTTCCTCAAGAGACTGAGGCTGATACGGCTTTACGCCTGACAATTTCTTCGAACGACATGCCTGACATTCATCATCGCAAACGGTTGAGGTGAAACAATAGTTCGGATACTGTTTAGATGTTGAAACAGCGTGAAGAGGTGTGCCTCCTACATGACCAATCTTAAGATACGACAAACAAAGGTCATACATCAAGTCGGCATTGGTTTCTTCTGTAACGTTTACAGGCATTTGAAACTCCTGCGGTTTGCCGTCTGGGTCGGCATAGATAAAGTTATAAACTACTTTCATAATCGGAAATGAATTTAGATTGTTGTTAAATTTGGATTGAATAAACCGGAGTATCGAACATCGATATCTTTCCGGGAACGAGTTTCTTCTGTTTCATGTCAGGAACTTGAAACATGACAGGAGTTGCATGATGTTCCGGTACGTGCTTGAACCGTTCGAAATACAACTCAATAGCATTGAGAGTTGTGATGGCTGAGACCTGTGCCATTTCAGCCTCCTCTTTTGAACCATACAGGGACGAGAACAGCCTTTCACCTGTAACTAATAAGATAGAGAAGCGAAACTTCCCCTTGGGAGCTGTTAGAGCGTGAACCTCGCTGACTTCTTTGATGTTCTCAACTCGGTAGGCTTTCTGAACCTCTACGAGTTCTTCACGTTTGGCGGCAGCTTCCTCTTGTGGTGTGACCCATGATTTAATGAATATGAACATAACTTTCGATTTTAAATTACAATGAAATAACGCTATTCGACTGGACTGTCACCAGTAATCTCGTAAATCTTTCCATCTACCTGTTTGTAGGGAGTGAGGTCATCTGTTACCTGTATAAGTTCACATGGCTTATCGTTGAAGTAAACGGCTTTCGTAGACCAATCTTCCAAGTTTCTGATGTAGATATAAGCCACGATATCTTTACTGATATACCACTGAATCTTGCATACAAAATCTTTGTAATGGTTGAAGAAATTATACCACGTTACAATGTTCCAGAACAGTTCTTCTTCCCCAGCATCCTTAAAAGACACATACTGAGCAGGGAAGATGAGGTGGCTGTACCACCACCTCATGAACCAACCTAATTTATTCTTCCTCTTTTGCATTCTTGAGAGCCTCCTTTAAGTCAGGTTTCAATGTCGCACGAATATTCTCGATAGTGTCACACAGGTTCGACGCAGGTTTCTTAGCATCGTCGTTCTTTTCATCCCAATCAGAAGTAATGATATCCATATAGATAAGATACGCTTCGGGGAACTCTTCCTGAAGTCTGGTGGGAGTGAACCGTGTCATCTTCATGAGACACTTCAGACGCTTCTCCATGTGATAGCGGTCTCTCTCAACAATGAGATATTCCTTTACCAAAGAAGCGATACTGTCATTATCCTCGAGTTTACCGATGTATGATTTAACATTTTCGTATTCATAAGGTATATCACAGGAAAATTTCAGGCGAATGTAGATAGTACGGCTTCCCCAATCTTCCGGGAACCATCCCTTCGGCAAGTTATAGGAGGAGAGCGTCGCTTCGTTACAGCGAAGGAAGAACTCCTTATGTGCTTTGAAACAAGCCAGAACGTCCTCAGGCGTCTTTTCGATAAACCGTTTCTCGATAGCTTCATTGAGCTTTTCCCGGAGAGCGTCGAGCTTCTCTTTGTAGTTCAAATTTGCCAGCCGTGTGGCAATCGTCAATCTGGTGTCTTCTACAATTACTGCCATGTCGTTCTACTTTTTAGGGTTCATATTCAAAATTTTTGCTTTCGGTTGAGGAGCCTGTTCTGGCTCGTGAGGGACTTCCCACAGCATAGGCACATAGGCGAACTGCTCCTGTGGTTCAGGGTTCGCTTCCATAAGGAATACCACTTTGTCGGTTGCTTCGCTCTCTGTAAGGTTCTGTAAGGGATTATCGTCCTTATCCTTTACAACTTCACCATCCGACAGGCGAATGACCTTAAATAGAGGCTCAGGGAGTTCCATGTTGGTGAACTCTGTAACGTCAAGATAATCACACCCGAAGTTCTCAGCCGTCTTGAGGTCGCTGTCGCTGAACTGTCCTCCCAGACCAGAGGCATCCCCTATCATTAGACAGTCTTCTTTGGAGATTGTGATACCTGTATTGTGAGTGAATTCAGCCAGCATGTCCTCAAGCATTCCCGGATTAGGTTTACGCTTCGGATGCTTCTTGTCATTGTAGGGACAGAACTGTCCGGCAACAAGCGTATTCAAACCGATGTACGATTGAAGGCACGCAATAACGTAGATGAATTTCGGTTGGAACATAGCGGGATGAACGTGTCCCAGTTCAATTCCACCCTGATTAGATACGATAAGAACAGCCTGTGGATGGAGTTTCTTGAGTTGCGCAAAAACCTCCATTTTCAGTTTCATGTCCCAGACTCCTTCCGGAAAGGTTTTCCCGGAAACGGTATCGATGAGCGTACCGTCCATGTCGATGAAGATGATTTTCTTCTTTGTAATGTCCATAATCTTTTGTTTAAAATGTTTGATAATTATACGTGGAATCCGTGGAGTTCGATTAGAACTCCACGAATATTAATCTTTCTTTTCTTCCTGGCTCTGTCACCCACATATGGGTTGAACCGAAGCCGTAAACGAAACAGGAATTGAAGGAAACAGGGAAACGCTCCTGTATGAGTTTCATACACGCACGGAGTTCGTTTTCGTTTTCACAAGATGTGATAGCGTTTAGGATTTCAGCGAAGATTTCAACTGAACGGCTACTCGTGTTTAATAATACTGATTCGACTGTTGCTTTCATGACTTTATTGTTTTAATTGATTGACGCAACAAAGGTAGTGGGTAAATTCGAATATCCAAAGAAAATCCCCGAATTTCTTCGGGGAAGTTCCAAGAATTTTTATTTGGCTATGTAAAATCGAACTCTGCAATGCATACATACTTACCTTGGTTCTGTGGGTTTCCAAGATAGAATCTGACGTATTGAAGTACGTGATATTCAGGAGAAAACTTATTTTTATCAGCCATTCTCAAATAATGAGCCGTAAAGCCTGGGATTCCAACGTTTTCGGGGTCACTCTGGACAATGTCATGATAAATTTTGCCTTCTCCAGGTCTACCCGTGTAGATAGTTTCCATAAAAACACCATTGCTCCACGGCTCTGGCCATACGTCTTCAAAAGAATCAGCCAGTAGAAGAGCACCCCTTGTCACCCAATAAGTGTCTGAGGTTTCGGATACGGATGGGAGTTGTGCGTTCATTTTTACAGAAAGATAACTGACCCCACGTTCGTAGCCACGGTCATTCTGGGCTGAAGCCGTTGAAAAGCCTGTTGCATTAAAGGAAAGTGTCACAAAACCATTCCATTTATCAGAAAGTGAAGTAAGACCCACGACAGGCATAAGCGGTATGCCATCTTGATTAACGGTTATCGCTCGTGATACCCCCCCCCCAGCAGAGAAGTTCAGTGTCGTTGAGCGAGACTGAAATGTTGAATTGGGGTCAGCAACCACGTTCACTTGGGTCGTACCCCCCCCCATTGTCAGGGGAAACAGTAATGAAATCCTTTTTCATTGTCTTGAATTTTAAATTGTTACTAAATACCTCAACGGCTGCGCAACCGCTGATGTTTATTCACTGTCACGTGACTGATATAATACGTTATTTCTTCCGTCGATGAGTTTTTCGAGCCTTGCTTCTCTTCCTGTCCTTGCGGATTTGCTTCTCGCTCCTACCACTTTTCGAACCTCCCTTTCCAAACCGTACAGGCTCGCACCATTCGATGTTGGGAATCTCAGGTCGTGACTGAATAGTGTACACCCTATCTTCGAATTGAGGAGTATCAATAGGAGAGTAATCCTTGTCGAGTTCCACAATTTCAACATTCGCTTCCTTAGCCATTCTGGGAACCTCCGTAGGAAGTGCTCCTGTTCCGGCTCCGATGATACCTATCTTATTCATTCTCTATACTTATTACAACTCCATTCAGCATATCACTTACCACTAAATCCCCTCCCACAATTTTGTCTGAGAGTTTATTACGTGACAGCGTCAAGCCTCTCTCAAATGCGAGCGAGCGGATACGTTCACACATCTTTCGGGGAATTGTATTATCCTGAGAATTGACTATCGTTATAAGAACCCAAAAGAAGTCCCCGTGGTCTGTCGCTGAAATTGAATATTCAGTCCCGTCATCAAGATAGGCTCTTGAATATTGGTACTCCTTTCCGCTGTATTCAGAAGTAGCAACACGAGTTTCAAGACCTTCCTTCTGAGCAAGTTCCTTGATTGATACTTCCAAATCCTTTGGATGAAGAGCGTTCAATCTGTTCTGATACTCGGTGATAGAACTCACCGACAGTTCTATGAGTGTGTCATGACTGACACGTGTGCCGCACCCTGTAAGTAGGAGTGCAAACACGGCTGTAATAATCATCAATCTTTTCATATCTGATAAATTTCTTCGTTCAACATTTTTCTATCAAAGGGGTTGGCGTCAATCTTAACATTCTGTCTGTCAAACTGTCGTAGGAAAGCAGAAATCTCCCTAATGCTTCTTTGGTCGAGGTCAACGAATTTAATATAGTCCGTCTTTCCACCCTGTAAGGACACGACAGCCCATGAGCCTGAATGGTGATGAACATCGACCGAAACATCGATGTTCCCCAGAAGTTTTCTGATACGTTCAGCACGAACCTCAGCCAAAGAGGTCGCACATTTCTGGCGATGAATTAACCCTTCCAAGTCCCTCTCCAACGCTTTCATCCTTTGGAAATCTTCCTTGAATAAGTATAGAAACAGTTTCCTCAATAGTTTCTTCATGATTCTTTCTTGGTTTTATTGTTTACACCGTACCCAAACAGGGCATAATCACATTTACAGGGGTCTAACGGATAGACATTACGGCAATTCGTAGTAAGTTCAAGCACTGTATTCATGCTATCGCCTTTACCCGTTATGAGACCCAATTGACGACCAACGGTTGCGACGTGAGTGTCAAGCGGAATAAGTAGGGATGGCTGGGGAATAAAACTCCAGATACCTAAATCCACAGGACTGTTTCGACGGCACATCCATCGTAGGAACATATTCAACCGCTTGCAGGCAGACTTCGAATCCTGGGGGATACCTTTCACTCCAGGGAACAGGCTTATCAGCGCATCGAGATAATCTGTGGCTCCCATCGTACGAGTATAGTTCTTTGACAGAGCCTCTTCCATATCTTCGTTGTTATCGTAAATCTCCTTGAGCGCACGACACAGGTCAGCGAAGTCCTTCTCCTTGAAGAAACGGTACAGAGGTTCCTCCGAGTCAATGTACTTTCGCCAACCCATGTTCTTGATATACATATAGGGAGTCAGACGTTCCATTTCCTTACATAGTTTCTCACAGGTAGAGAGAATGGCTTTCCGATTCCCATACGCTAACCAAGCAGCGATGAAGCCAACTATCTCCTGAGAACACTTGTATCCGAACCGTCTGGGGAACTGTACAGGGTCGTCAGTGATGAATTCAGGCTTCTCGTACTGCTCAGCCAGTTTCATGACTTGATGTCTTAATTTGTCGCTGATTGCTATCATACCTTGTTAGTTTCTTCGATTTTACACAGGAACGTGGCACTCTTAAAGGTATCACCGTCCATAAAGTATTCAGCCATTTCATCAAGAACATCTTTATAGGAAGTTATCTTGAAGTCCGCTGCCTTCTGAGGAGTCATCTTTTCGAAAACCTTTGCCCAATCACGACAGAGAACCCACGTGTCGCTTTTCTCATTTTGTACTATCAAGCGAGCCTCGGACTCAGGAATCCTTCTGAACCCTATCAGATAACCCTCGCGGAACGTGTACTGTCGTTTCTCTTTTCCGAATACAACATTCGTGTGGGAGCCATACTTCAACATCTTCTTAGTGTCAATAACACCAAACCAACGATGAATAAAATCCACGTGAACAAAGGTATCCATCGGACCACTCTTGTACTTGATTTCAGGAGATACATACTCCAACTGCTTTACATTTCTATCTATAACTATCTATATTTAATTGGTTTCGTACTCAGCCAAAGCCTTGAAGTGCTCTTCGTGACCCTCGCGACAGGCAGCGTCCATGATATATTCCATATTTTCGTACTCCGGACATTCTCGAGTCGCTGCACCTGTTACATCAACGTAAAGTGTCCCGTCCTCATTGCATTCGACAATGAACAATCCGTCATTATACATTACATAACCATCCTCGTAGATAGTTTGAATGAGTGTACGTCCGTCTTTCATTGTAGAGGAAGCCAATTCATAGGGTTCTGTGATGTACCCTGTTCGGCTTGATTGATACGAGCCATAGCCACGAGGCAAACCTTTGCTAATTGTCTACGGTCTTTGATGTTATCAACATAGCGGTGAGTCCCTACTGGCTTGCTGAAGTCTAAATTTTTGTAGTATCTTGAACCTTTCATGACGTAACTTGTTTGATTTGACTGAGCAAATATACGTCCATTTATCGAATATCCAAGGAGTTCATCCGGAAAATCTTCATTATTTCTTCCGATTTTTCCTCAATTCGGCTCTGCGTTCTCTTCTACGAGCCTTTCCGTCCTGAATTTTTAGGGAAGATGAACCTGTTATTCTGTATATCTCGGATTGAGTCTTACTGATTACGTGTTCACAGAACCCTGACAGGGTGACTGTGCTATCTTTGTCCATTCTTGCGTTCATATTAGACGATTTAAGCGATTATAACTATACGGGGAATAAAATGTACCAGCCAACAGGGGTAAATCTCGTAGAGCGACCGCCAGTGGCTTCTATGAATAAGGAAAGAGGCAACCCGTTACAGGCAACCTCTTTCCAATCATGACTAAAACAAAAATCACATCCTCACGGACTTATTTCTTTTTACCTTTCTTCGGTTCAACAACCACTTTCACGGTCTTAGAAGCCTTGAAAGCAAGTGTGTGAGACTCGGGAACGTTCATAGGTTTCTGAGTCAACGGGTTCGTGCCTGTTTTAGCAGGGTTGACTTTCTGTTTGAACTTTCCGAAAGGTAGGCTGATTTCGTCACCGTCCTCAACACAGGTCTTGACAATCACCGGATTCAGTGCGTCGATTACTTTCTCGGTGTCTCTCTGGCTCATACCAGCCTCTTTGGCAACTGCTGCCACGAATTCTGACTTTCTCATTTCTTTTTAAATTTAGTGAATAATTGTTTCTATTTTCAGACGTGTTATAATAACGTCGTTTTTCGGTTGATAGTTTTTATCATTCCCTTTGGACTCCCGGATTATCGGTAATCAGGATTGAATACAGCGGATAAATTCTTCCCGTTTGCGCCCACCATTCCAAGGAAGCGATATGCGAGATTGATTAGGAACGCTCGGTCTTTGTTGCGCTGATACGCTATCTTCTTACGAATGACAGACATCACCTTTGCGAACTTGATTCCACTGTCAAGTGTAACATACTCGTGACTGAACTCACTCACCACCCATACGTTGATGATGACATCTCCCCACTGAAAGAGATACGGTTTATGCTTCCATGTCACTTTGTCCATACGACGTTCAGCGTTGGAGAGATAGTCCTCCTGCTCCTTCATTTGATACATCGATTGTTTCTGAGAGTCCGACAGTAACTTGAAGATACTCTGTTCCTGTTCGGGTGTACATTTGACCTCCATGTCGATGTCATGAGGTTCAGCCGTTTCCATACCCAACTCGTGAAGAGCGAGTGAACCTACGATTAGGAAGTCCATACCGTGTGCCTCAAGCACTGATTTACGAAAGCCGTCCAAGGCTGTTTTAATTCTTGTTTCCATACGAAATTATTTGTTGATGTTAAAGATACGTGATTACTCCGGAGTCAGGTTACAGCCCTCGAGACTGAATTATCGCTTTAAGACGACTGCTATATCCCTTCTTCTCCGCATAAACTTTGTCTAAATAGGCGAAATATTCGTCCTTTGTGAGCCGTCGGGCAAATGTACTCTGCCATATAGCATAGTCGGCTATACACTCCCGCCACGAGTTGAAACGGGCATGACCTAACATAGTTCCGACAGCCAGAGTGGGACGGCTTCCGGGAACTTTCATTCCCAGACAGTTGTACCCCTCTACAAATAGTTTAGAAGTGAAGCCTCCGGACTCCTCAATACATTGCGCCATGACGATGTCCGGATGGTCAATCCTCAACTTGAAGATATAATCATACACCTCGTCAAAGAGCGTTTCAGATACAGGCTCCACAGCCTGTTCTTCAGCATACTCACAGCCAAACGCTGGCTGAGACGGTACGGGTTCTGTCGTATCACACGACCGTATCACAAGAATGGTTAGAATTGACAGCAAAAGAACCGCAAGCCCACGCCACATTCTTTTGAGATACTTCTGTTTAGGCAGATTTCCGCCTGGATAGATTGTTTCTGTTTCCAGCATAACTTCTCATTTTGGTTTATAATAATAGAAAAACTCCTATCATGAGAAGAGCCAAGATACAGCCTAACAGCATAGCACCCACGCACATCACAAAGGCAATGATAAGAGCGTTCTTCACTCTTCCCCTGTAATACGAACGACACGCTCGACAGGCTGCTTCATTCACGCACATACATTTCCGGCATCTTCTCATGATGGTATTCTTTTTATAGTGTGACCATATTCACCCCAGATTGTCTCGAGAACTTTCAGAGCGAACTGTTCTTGTAATTTCTTCTCTTTCTCAATATCCGTTGACAGCCTGTACTGCTCACGATGTTGTTCATTCCATCCAAGCGTGTCAGCAAAGACCTTGAACGCTGGTTCGGTGAAATAGGAACAGACACTCACATGACGACCAAACCTTGTATCGTCAGCCACTATAATCTCCCAACAGTATTTGTCAGACACACGTAGATACTCAGCAGCGTCGCCAAGTAAGCCTTCTCCAAGTTTCGGGAGGACGTGTATCTGACGAGTATGTCCGGGGGTGAACACTTCCTGAAGTTTTAACAGGTAGTTTCCCGATGACTTTATAGGCGAGTCAAATTGCTCAATCGCCTTTTGAATGTTTCTCCACGTCCCGTAGGACAGACCGTTCATATTCACCATCATAATCAATTTTCCTTTCTATTAATCGAGTTCGTTTACAACTAAATCTTCAGGGTCGAATAAGGACGGATATTCATCCATACCCTGCTTAACATCAAACGTGAAGTCCAACTCATACGTCTCATCGATGACGCAGAACTGCTGAACGATTTCACTCCACCTGATGACATTCTTCGGCAACCACGCTACTCCCAACTCTTTATTCATCACTCGCCAAGCCTTATCCGTACAGTGAGTGACGGCAGCAGTACGCATACGTCCTTCGTGTAGGAAACGCACAAGACCGCTTCGGAACGTGTACCTGCGCATATAAGGTCTTTCGGGTGGAAGTTGTGGGGTGATAGGAGCCTCTTTTGGCGTCTCTACGACCGTTTCAGTAGGAAGGTCTGATAAGTGTCCGCGAAGGGATACATTCCCTCCCTCAAGAAACTCTATTGAGTCGTAGATTACTTGTTTGACAGTGCCGTCACTGAACGTAACGGTCACTGGCTTATTATTCTGATTGATTTCCATATCGGGATTATTTTGAAATGTACATACTATTCAGCGGAGACTCTATCATACGATACAGTACGAGCGTCCCTGTCTCAACGCATTTAATCATGATATCCCACACGAAACGAGGCTGTCCAAGTATAGGAGGATATTCATTAGCGATTATCTCGTAATGATTTTCGCTCCCTACAAACCATTCACCTCTTTCAGTGAGGTCAATAATTGTTTGCATTTGCATTTGCGCTTTTCTCAGCGAAGTAATTGAAAACGCCACGTCAGCGATACCCCAAACCCCATTTATTTGTTGGGCGGTGATGATGTTGTAAACTGATTTCTGTCCCATAACCAAATGATTTAAATTGTTTGACGGAACAAATATAGTGGCATTATTTGACATTCCAAAGAGTTTCCCGATAAATTCGTCAAAATTTTTCCAAACAGGCTACTGGGGTCGGCTTATACGGGTGATTTTATGCTTACGACGCTCGTATCGTTCATTCTCGATGAATGGTTGATTACTGTGGAGAGCCTCACATTTGGCTCTCAAATAGTTTCTCTCAACAGTGATACGGTTCACGAGCCGTATTATCAATGCTCGCTTATTTACTTTCATAGACCTGTATGATTTGTTCCACGTTGAACCTCACATTCACCCCACAGCCATAGACCTATGATAGCCATAAGCGGAGAAAAGAACACTCCTATGAGAACCCAATTCACCTGACTACGACCCAATCTTTTAGCATATAAGGCAATTCCCCTGTATATGATAACTATACCAATGAGAAGATAGGTTAGGAGAAATAACATGGGAAGTGGTCCATTATGGTCAATGTTCATAACAGGTTCCAACTCGGAACATGACTGTAGCCCTAACAGGGTCATCAAAGCGGTTGAGATTGCGAAATACTTTTTCATGACAAAATAATTTTATGGTGAATAGATAGGAAAACAGAGGAAGAACCCCCCCCCCCCCTGTTGTATTATTCGGCAGATTTCAGAGCCTTGTTAGCTCTTTCGATTTTACGCTTCAGAGAAGCGATACGGTGGCGGATAGCCTTGGCGTCTTCCTTTGACAGTTTAGCGAACTCCTCAGCATTAGCAACCAGAGCCTCTTTCTCAGCAAGTTCCTCAGAGTATTTAGTCAGACGTTCGTTAGCGTCACCAACACGGGGAGCGGACTTCTTTTCACCCTCTACAGAGGCTTTCTTTTCCTGTTTGGGAGCCTTGTCAGCCTTTGCCTTCTTATTGGCTTTAGAGGCTTCTTTGACCTCCTCTTCGCTCTTTAACGGCTGGGCTGGCTTAATAAGTTCAGCGGTATTCTTTGCGATTTCAGCCTGACGACGACGTTCTTCACGTTCTGCCTTTTCTTCTTCACGGTGACGAGCCTCAATAGCAGCGTCGCGGAGGCCAGTATAGATGATGTAGAAGCGACCATAAGCGTCGAAGAGTTCTTTCTTGCTGTTGGCTTCGGTGTATTCCTGAGGAGCGAACTTACTGTTCAGTCCCTTGATAGCAGCACAGATTTCATTGATAGCAGCGACCATGTTAGGTTTGCTGATGTACTTGATAGCTTTCTTTTCATTCAACATATCTTCGTTGATTACGAAAGAAGTTACATTCTCAGAAGCGGTGTTAATTACATTTGTTTTCATAATTCTAATTTTTAATTTGTTTGACATTGTTGATTTAATTTGACATTACAAAGATAGTGCTTTCTATTGAATCAGCAAAGAAATTATCCGGAAATCTTCAAAGAATTTTCAAGATTTTTCTGAAATCATCTCTACACTCCATTTAAACCGCTCCGGATAAAACTGGGCATTGTAACGAACTTCCTGGAACGGGTGCTTGTCAGCCAGAATCTTCAGGGTCTCTTCGAGGAACTTCTTAGGAATACCTATATGAGTATCATCGATAGGAGTAACTACTCGTTTCGGGAGCCACCTGTTAAAGAAGAACTCCTTCCCCTCACCGCACACAGGGTGTCCGGGATGTTCGACTATCCAAAACGTCACGCAGTATTTCACAGCCTTGTCGGTCTCACCGACCTTTCTTACAGTCAGAGTTCTCATGACTATCCCCATATCACATAGTTCAAAAACCTTACCACACCGTCCCACCATTCGAAGAACAGTTTCAACCCCCACAGGATTAGGAACACGAACACGGCTATCCAGAACCGCTGCCACCACACCCTGTATTTCTTTACTAAATTCTTTCTTCCGAAGCGTCCCCAGAAGAAGTTCATGATTGCCCAAATTACTCTTTCCATGATTATTTGTCTTTTAAAGTGTTATATTATTTTCAACGGCTGCAACAGCCAATATCCATGATTGCTTGTCACTGATGAACGCAACTTTCTTTCCGTAGGGGTTCATCGTCTTGTCGACTGTTTCGGCTATCTTAGCAGCGAAGCCGTCTGTCGCCTGTACTTTACTGATGAACTGTCCGAGGGCATTGAAAGCGATGTCGAAATAGGAGTTGTTATTCCAGCGGTCTGTATCCGCTAAACTCTTAATCTCATTGGCTATTGACTGAGCCTGTTTGTATTCTGATGAACCTTTCTGTAACATGATTTGTCCTCCTTGATTTAATTTGACGCTACAAATATACTGTATTCATTTGATATATCAATGAAAATCCCCGGAATTTTCCGGGGATTCCTCAAGATTTATTTCTTTAATTGTTTGAGATGAGCTATGTAACGAGCGTGAAGGCATTGTATATTATAGCCACCAGCCAGGATACAACTCGTTTTAAAGATGTATCGAGCGTCTTCAGTACGTATCACCCACTCGCCTACATAGTTTCCCTGCTGACCTCTAAAAGAGATGAGGTCGAACGATTGTATCTTGTCTTTGATAGGAGTGAGTTTCTTCTCTACCTGTAATTTCAGTTTCGCAGTAGCCTGTTCGATTGTGAGCCGTACCTCTTGGTCACGCTTTGCGTAGAACTTCTCACGAGACTCGCAGTAGAAGTGAATGCTCAGAACTCCTGAAGCCTGTATTTCCTTGTTACGAATGTATTCCGGCTGGCGGTCGTAACGTACTCCAGGAGTGTGTACCATTTCGTCCTCATGAGTGTAACCGCATAGACTGTAATAGGTACGACGGACAGCGGTTTGGTAGATGTGATTGAGTGAGCGAGGGAAGGACTCTTCATTCTTTTCGAGTTGTTTCGTAGCCTCAGCCACAGCGTCCTCGCGAGATTGATGTTGGCTTACATATTCGCCTGACAGGATTTTCTCGTACAGGTTTTTATAAGAAGCATAATCACGAATGACTCTTGAGATATTGTCAGCGTACCATTTAGAAGACTGACAGGTTCTTTTTGCTTCCTCGTTACGTTCCCAACCCTGTTCCCAGAACTTTTCGATAGAGGCTTGAAGTTCGTCAAGTGTCACTTGAGCCGTGGCGAGAACCTCTTGTTGGATTTGACTGATTGTTTTCATACTGTTATTTCCTTTATTGATTGACAGTACAAATATAGTCATTCCAGATGACTCAGCAATGAACCATCCGGAATTTTCTTGAAGAATTCTTCGATTATTCTCTTAGAAGTTGTATGAGATATCCATCAGCACACGACCTGTTTCCTTTTCATCCCTTACTTCAAGGCTGAACGGGTTGACTGAACAGCGGAGTTCGTTTACAGAGTTCTGAAGAGCAGCCATAACCGCTTCACAAATCTTTTCGGCTTTGCTATCGAGACGGCTTTCGTTCTTACCAGCACCACGTGAAGTATAGCCACGGAACTGAATGAACTTGAACTTCCCGTCAGACACGAGATGAAGACTCAGACGACCACGATTAGAGGCTTTCTCTTTGTCAGGACGGTTCATAGTGAATGAGTCGATTGTCAGGTGTAACTTCGCTAATACAGGTTCCAAGTCATTGATGATTTGTTGAGCGACTACTCCATTAGAAGCAAACTCCTGTAACATACGATTGAGGTTCGACATCTCTTTTTCTATCTCTGAACTGTACTGATTGAAGTTTTCGTTAAAATCTTGTGACGTTTTCATATCCTTATTTGTTTTAATATTTGACATTTGATTTACTTTGATGACACAAAGGTAGTGGATTCTGATGAATCCGCAAAGAGTTTCTCCAACTTTCTTCAGATTTTCCTCAAGATTTTCGATTTTCCCCTGTTCCACACCTGTCCACAAAGTTAGGAACTGAAGTTACAGTCTGTAATTTTACACGTTCAAACAGGTTTCAATCTATTACTAACTTTTTCATGTTTTATTTCAATCCGTTTCTGCTATTCCGGAGCATAGTTTCAAACTATAAGTTAGGAACGTTTCTATGACGCGTCATCGCCCGTCATCACACACGTAACATCATCACCCCACAGCAAGTTACACACGAAAACACACCCTATGACACACCCTGTTATTCCTGCACCGAATTTCCCGGAGTAGATGCAACCAAACGTCCGTGTCTTGGTGGAGAGGTTTTAGTGGCTGTTTTTAGTCGTTTACAGCGTCAGAACCGTCAGTCTCGTGATAACGGATAGTGAGGCATACGATATCGTCCCAAATGACAGCCACGGAGTCCTTGGTGTGGAGTAGGAACAGTCATCGGACACGGTTCTTCGGGGTTGAGTCGCGCAGGATTCTGGCGCAGGAGAGTGTTGCAGTCCGGATTCGAAATACCCTGAACCTCCAACCACCCACTCCAATAACCCCACTGACCAACCCATACCACACTCCAATAACACCCAGCCTCAGCCATACCCCTCACCTCAATACCCACCATACTCCATACACCATATAGACCTATATAGGGAGGCTCTATACCCATCAGTGATTATCACCCCTACTTTCTATTTTGGTAGGTACAATCCTATCACCAACCTGATTCCTATTCCTATACCACTCTATTAGGAGCTAACCATATTGAGGCTCAGAGTTATACCATTGATTATGTGGACGTCCCTGTACGAGACGTCCAGAGGGATGTAACAAGCCATCACCACTGACTCATCACATCCCTCTGACATTTGTCCAGAACCCGAAGTCGATTATCGACAACCGTTCATTGAATCTATCGAGGCGACTGTCTCTTCCTCTGTATCACATCACACTTCTCTTCGCCACCTGTTTCTTCCTTATTGATGTTCATCGTTTCTTCATTGACAATCAGGCTGCTCACCTCTGTATCTATTTCGTACAGGTAAATGGTCGTGCCGTCTTGATTGACAGCCAACTCGCCCTCGTCCTCATCAAGAAACACTTCCGAGATTTCCCCAACGAATCCTGGGGTCAAATCCATCAGGCTATCGCCCTCATGAATTTCTTTTCCGGCTGAATCTTTGTAAATCATAATCGTCTTTCCTTTCTATCTTTTAAATGAAGCGTCATACGGTCGTTCTAACAAACTTTTGCCACCCGTGCTGACACCTCATTCAAATTGTTACTGTTATTCGCTTATAGGAAGCAAGAACACCTTATCGAAGTTCTTTATTACTGACATTGACGTAACGTCGCTATCGACTAATATCTTTCCGTTCTTAATTTCCCTGACAGTATAGAGAGTCCCATACACGTTCTTCACCGTTTTAAACGTGTCCCCGACTTTCAACTCTTCCAACTTGACTTCCTTATACTCCGAGCCATCACCAAGGCACAGAACTTCCTGGTCTTTACTGTTCACCTTTACACAGTGAGGACAAGCATGACAGGCTGAACTCCCTATCTTGCAGCCTCCGTGAATGTTGCAGTCAGGCTGCAATTGGTTCCCTTCGAACCAAAACTTCATCTTTAACATACTACCAACATCTTTGAAAATTACTCAATTTCTTGCCACATCTCGAACACTTTTGATAAGTCCCAGTCACCCAATGACCGCTCTTTCGCTTCTTTCCCCCTTTACGGCTTAAACTAAATTGCGCACCTCGGCAACGTTCTTCCATGACTGTTACAGGCTTATGCCCAAACCATTCGCAGAGCTTACTGTTCCACTTCTTGATTAGGGATTTTTGAATCTTCTTCCACTTCTTCATACGTTGCGTTGAATCGTTTTTCAGACATGATAAATAACTCTCCCGTTTCGTCCGTGAACACCATATCCCCACGGGATACCCACTTTATTTCACAGTCGCCTATGGCTTCAATATAACACTCTTCACGGTTCGTGAACTGTTGGTCAATATAGTAGTCGTTGGCTTTCAACTTCTCTACCACTTCGCTGAATGTATCATCGCTCAACTGAACGATGTCAAACATTCCTGAAACTTTCGCTTTAAACTTCTTTTTCATTCTTCTCTGGTTTTTGATGTTTAAAATACTTTTCGCCAAATACCTTGTTTATCCCGCCACCAACCATGAAGCCACCTGCACACAATAGGAACACTCCCAATTCGTTTAAATTTGTCTTGATGTACCCGTTGGTCACGACGTCCCAAATAAGACAGAAGCACACCACTAAACCAATGATGGCTCCTATAATTACGGACAGCAGCAAGGCAAACGATTTACTGCTGTCCAATGTCCCTGACTTAACAAGAGACCTGAAATAACTTGTCATTCTCATACCTGTATAGCGTTATGACGAACTCCTCTTTTATTTATGAAGGACGTCATCGTATGCCTACAACTCTATAAGTTCAATGAGGTCTCGCTTCGCTCTATGCATAGCGTTCTTGACCTGTTGAAGAGTGAACCCCAGTTCATCAGCCATTTCTTCGTAGGTGAAGTCATCAAAGAACCGCATCTGAATAACCCGTCTTGATGTCGACGGCATCTTCTGCATGACGCTCTTTACATATTCTATTCGCTGATTGAACGACAGGGATTCTTCAGGTGTACGGCTGTCGTCTATTACTTGTAACGTAGGTCGGTCATCCTCGGTATCGTCGAACCCCTCATCAATGCTGACGATATTCACTCGGTTCTTCTTACGACAATAGTCTATCGCACAGTTCCTACCGATACGAACTAACCACGCACTCAATTGATAGTCTGGTTGAAAGCGTTCCAACCTCTCGAAAGCCTTTTCGAATGTTTCCATTACGATGTCGGCTGTTAAATCTTTGTCATTGATAATCTCACCAATCTGTATAGTGAGGATAACATTGAACTTCTTGAATATCGTTGTAAAGGCATCCTGGTCTCCACATAAGGCTCTTTGAACCAGACCGAAGTCCTTCTCGCGATGTGATGTTTTCTTTCTCATGATTACACTTGTTTGATTTACGGAAGCAAATATATGTATAAAGATTGACATATCAAAAGAAATCCCCGATTATTTTCGGGGAAATCATTAATCGTCGTCTTCGTCGTCGTTTGCCTCTCCTATTTGTTTGTAGAAGGATTTGTTCTTACAGGCTGCTGCCATCATGTTTATTGCTAATATATCTTCCATTGTGAGGTCACTGTCTTTCTTCTTTGACCGCTGGGCTTCATACTCATCACAGGTCTCCGAAGGATACATCTTGAATTTATTGTAGTAGGCTATCTGGAACAGTTCTCTCATGCGTTTACGTTCAGCCAGATAGTTCTTTCTGTGCCATTCCCATAACTGACTGAATTCAATGTATTCAGCACGGGTGAACTTACATTTCACTATCTTCTTACGACCTCTCTTCCACAGTTCAACTTCCTGGAGATAGCGTTCAGTCGTTCCATATATACTGACGTACAACTGTAAGAACAGTTTCTGGACTGATGTTCTCATCTCGAACTCATACCACTGTTTCTCTTCTTCATCGAGTTTTGACTCATCAATACCGTATTTCTCGCACAAGGCAGACAATAGGATTTTTTGCGTTTGTGGCTTCACCACCTACTCCTCTTTCGGCAAGAGCCTGTAATTTACGTATCTTAAGCAAGATACCAGTCGGGACGGATTGTTCTTTGAATTCCATATTACATTGTTTTATTGATTTGATTGCACAAATGTAGTGGTTCAGATTGAGATATCAAAGAGTTTCCTCGGGAATTCTTCAAAATAAATTGAGCCGAACTTCCCAGTCCGGCTCAACCTCGCAATATTTAAGTGCAATCCAACGGCAGATTTACCGCATTATTATAACGTGATTATACCTGTTTCATCACATTCGTGAAGAATACGAATGTCGGGTATGGGCTTCCCGAATTAGCGATAACACGATGTTTCACAAACCCATTTTCTAACAGGAACTTCGCAAGACTCTTAGAGGCTTCCATATATCCGTAATTGATATCATGCGCAAGCCGTCTATCCGCCTGAAACGCTTTCTCGAGCGTGCCCTGTCTATATACCTGATGCCTTAACTCAATTTGCTGCGAAAGCCAATCATGTCCGGCAACTATTCCGGCACCAAGGAAATCCTCAACTGGAAGGAACGGTAAACGATACAGTTCCGTTGGAATCATTCCTGGTATAGTGATAGCACTATCCCCGTGCCAAGCCGTGTCATGAACCTTTTTCACGAATGGCTCAATGGTTTCTTTCATGACCTTGTAATCGTCATAGAGTCCTCTACGACCATCTTCCCAGCCTTCCTTATAAACAGGCTCCAACGCTTTAACACTAAACAATAGACGGAACGCCATCTTCATACGTTCCCACACACTTCTGTTTCTTGGTTCATCTTTCATATCTACGAAATTATTTGTGAGGGAGCGTGAACCCCCTCTGGTTATTAGTTATCATTTCCAAACAGTTGTTGCTCAACTTTGAAGCCTCTTCTCCAAGTCTTATTCTGTCGACCGCATACTTGATTATACGTTTCCCGGAAGAACAGGGTTAAATCATCATCCTTGACATCTTCCTTACAGAACCCGTCAAACCATGCCCAGATGTTAGGACGGTACTCAATACCAATCTCTATCTTCATGAAGTCAGGATTAGGAACTTTATCGGTTTCCCAACGTCTGATAGTCGGGTCCCACTTGTTTACTTCGAACCGTAAACCTTTACTCTCAGCAGCCTGTTTTAATTCTATTAAAGTCTTCATATTACTCCGTTGATTTATTGTTTGACGCTACAAAGTTAGTCATTCTTTTGATATATCCAATGATTCATCCGGAATTTTCTTAGATTTTCCTGAGGATTTTATTCTTTGTACCTTTGTACTCGTTATATAACTGTTTATAAAATCTTTAATATTAAAGGAAAATGATTAAGACTGGTTTAACTGAAGAGGAACTCGAACGTAGTGCCCTCTTGCTGAATGGTTTACTTGCTGACCACTTCACGCTCATGCTGAAGACTTGGCAGTTCCATTGGAATGTCGTAGGAGACTCGTTTGGCTCCTATCACGAGGCTATGCTGAAACTCTACGAAGAAGAAATTGAACGTGTTGATGATGTTGCTGAACGTGTCCGTGCTCTGGGTAAACGTCCGTTGGGTTCTATGGAAGCAATGTTACAGAACAACCACATCAAGGAATTCGGTATGAGCGAAGCCGTTCCACAGGCTCTTGACATGTGGAAAATCATTCGTGACGACTGGGACAAGTTGATACGCTCTATCAGAGACATTCACAAACAAATCCCCGAGAATGACCTCGCCACTCTTAACTTCCTTGAGGACATGATTGAAAGCATGGAAAAGGAAGCGTGGATGGTTCGTTCTTACAATGTTACTCCGACAGGTATTTAGAAGCCTGTACACGGGTAAACAAAACAGGGTGAGTCTTTCGGCTCACCCTTTCTTTTTACGAATATCGAACTGTTCCTGATACTCTCAATGTATCTCCCGGAGATATTGTTATAGCTGAAAATCTAACTTCTTGCTGAGAAGTAAATGTTCCCTTGACTAAGGTCTTCCCATTTAACGTGATGTCAAAAAGTCTTTTTGCATAATCTTTGAAATTAAATTGTTAAACGAAATTTATTTATGATTGCTTCGAAGCCTTATGTATTTCCACCACGCATAGTGTTTACGGGTCTTAAGATAGTCAGGGTTCTCATCATTATTGTGAGCCTCTTCCTCAAGACTGATATCGTGATATGCGCAGTTCTGTTTCTTATGAAACAGCCTGATAAGTAGGTACTCAACCCCATACCACAGGTAGAAGAACACCCAGAGCATCTCCTTCATTTGAGCCGTGTGTATCGACTCGTGCGTGATTGTTGACTCCAGTAACTGTTTACGCTTGGTAAACAGTATTCCGAAGAAGTTCAACGTATGATAACTCCCGAACGGGAACCATGTGTTATAAACTATTTTCATTCTTGATTTCCTTTCTTCTTTGCTTCGCGACGTGCTTTCCGTCTTTCACGTCTCGCTGCGGCTTCTGCTTCCGCTTTGTTTACATTTACCTCACCCTCTTCTTTTTGTGCCTTGTGACGAGCAATAGACTCTCCTATCGCACCCTTTACACGCATATTCTTCTTCTGCTTGTAATGCTTGTTAAGATTGTAGTCTATTTCGAACTCACCTTTCGGCTCTTCGGGTTCATCAGGCTCCGGAGCCAATACCATACCATTCTCCTTGAGGCTCATATCCTTGTCGTCAGGTGTAACAGGGTTGGCACGGTTGTCTTCCTGTGCCTTCGCTGCCTTCATTGACTTCAATCGTAGGAGCATATTCTTACGAGTTGTTTCGGCTGTGGTTTGCTTCTCAGGTTCCTTCTCATCAATGATTTCCGTGATAGGGGTAAACTCCTGAACGAACTCTTTAGAGGAACGCTCTATCTGGTCCCAGTCGTATTGTTTAATCAGTGCTGACGGCAACTGTACCTGTTCACCATCCATCAAGTTACCATTGAACCCATTGAACTTCGCATACCATGAGGACGCCAACTGTGATATCAACACGGTCGGATTCAACCCTACCTTTGCAGCCGTCAAGCCCACTACCAACGCATTGATAGACATCTGCTTCATGACCGTCATTACGTTGGTCTCAGCGTGAAGTGTGGCGTTGATATCAATACGACCATCAACGGTCATCTTGATTTCGTTTCCCTTCACTTCCTTGCGAGCCTGTTCAATGATACGGAGTATAAGGTTACAGTAATCGACGTTACTCCCCCCTGCTGCTCTGTTCTTGATTTCAACCTCTACCAACATTTGATTAAGGACTTCAAGACGACCTGTTTCAGTCGCTATACGAAAGTCCTTATTCTGTAACACGTACTCGGCTCGACGTCTGGTAATCAAGTCTCGGTTCTCAACGTAGAACTTCTTCAGTTCTTCCTCCGGAACCTTAATCTTGTATTCCTTCGCCATAACCTTGCTGACATCGGTAACGGTATAGAACTTCCCAAAGAGTTCCATTATCGTGCCTGTATAGTCGACAATGTTACGAGGCTTCCGGGAACGGACTCCCATGGCTTTATTCAGTTCCAACACGGCTCGTTGGTAGGCTCGGTCTAACTGTAAGTATTGAAGACGCTTGGCGTTGGCTGAACGAACAGCCGTAATGTCCCCACCGTGCGTCTTGACAACTGCCCCCACATTCACCGTCTGTTGGAAGTCTATATTGATTGTTTTCTCTTCCTCTGTACCCTCGTTTAGCACGAGGTCAAAATATCTTTTAGGAGACAGGTCTCGTTCCTCTTTAGCAAGTTCTGCAATTATATATAAATCCTGTACCTCATCACTTGAATCTGATATATAATCCGGGAAACGATTCCTAATTCTATTTATATCCTCTTCGGAAATTTCTTTTTTCTTTGGAGGAATCTTTTTCTTAGTTTCCATATTTATACTTCCAAATAAATCCTTTATATGGTAATCCATTATGGATATGTTTCCTCAAACACTTTTTCGAAATATTTATTTCTTCTTTAATAACTTCCATATTGGGAAATTCTTTTATAAAATCCCCTTCCAAAGAATATTGAATAATTTCAGGAATTCCTTTTGATGAAAGCATTTTCTTTTTAGATTCCTTCGACATTTTCTTACCATAAAATGGATTCTTCTCTCCAATTCTTGATAAAGAAATTTTCTTTTTAGTTTCTGAAGTATGCCTCCGAAATGAAGCAGATATAGAAAGTTTCTTTCTCGTTTCCTCTGAAGGCTTACGACCTAAACTATTTCGATTTCCTTTCAAAGCTAAAGAAAGTTTTCTTCGGTGTTCTTCTGAAAGTTTCTTTCCTTTGTGAATCAAAGATAATCTTTTTCGGGTTTCCTTCGAACGAATTGTTCCCAAAGCACCCTCTCCACCATACGTAGAATTATATCCATTTCGATAGGTGTCGAACTTCTGAATGAAGTGTATCTCGAGGAAATCGAGTTTCTTCCTCAATTTCTTCTTGTTATCAGCCTCGACCCACATGACCTCTTCGACCAGGAAGTTCTCCTCACCATACTTTCGTATGGCTCGGTGGAACT
>ERZ791716.3-NODE-3-length-153634-cov-7.813887_pt1 | contig 153634 bp, 134 predicted proteins | sample MGYA00510049_ERZ791716 | MGnify/ENA primary metagenome ERZ791716 (study PRJEB30046, sample SAMN00715135) | human gut metagenome | study: EMG produced TPA metagenomics assembly of the A metagenome-wide association study of gut microbiota in type 2... | reverse complement strand
ACAAGAGCGTATCGCCGCCCGTGAGCAGCGTGTCGAGCCTGTAAGCGAGGTTCAGGAGTTAAACGAAAATGTACCCGATGAAAATTCAGAGCCGACAGAAAGCGAATGCGGCGATTTTGTGGAGTACGAGGAAGATGAAGAAATGGGCATGGAAATGTCAATGTGATCGGAGGTAGAGAATGAAAAATAAACAGTTATATATTGCTTACGGCAGTAACATAAATTTGGAGCAGATGAAATATCGGTGTCCCCATTCAAAGGTTGTCGGGATATCGGAGATCAAAGATTATGAATTGGAGTTCAGAGGCGTTGCAACGATCGTTCCGAATAAGGGGGCAAGAGTTCCCGTTCTGATATGGGAGCTTGACGAAAGGGATTTGCCTACTCTTAACAAATACGAAGGCTACCCCAGTTTCTACAGGCAGGAAAAAATGACCTTTGAAATGGACGGAAAAACCTACGAAGGTATGGCATATCTGATGAATCGTGGGACAATTTCTCCACCGAGTCAGCAGTATTACAACACGATTTTGCAGGGATACAGAGAAAACGGTTTGGACGAGAAATATCTTCAAACAGCTCTTGAAAATTCTCAGCAGCTTGAGTATTACGTGAATGATGAATTCGATGAGGATTTTGATGATGATTACGACCTTGACGATGATATGCAGATGAGATTTTAAGGAGAGTGGTTGAATGAAATACAATGGTTTTTATGTGAAAATATCTCCCGATACTGATCTGCATCGGGAGGATAAGGACGGTAATGATGTTCGCTGTAACGGGTTTACAGTTGAAGTCTTTGCAGATAAGTCCGAAAAGCTTGAAATTGATGTTTTTTCGGCTGCGGTGAATTTTGAACTGCTGGAAAACAGTATATCTGAGGTTGAACAGTTTGCTAAAGATTATGTGGATTGTGAGGAAAAAGAATATCGCAGAATGATCGATGAGTTCAATGAATATTGACCGGGAGGAATAATTTTTAATCGGAATGGTCATAATTTATATTGTTTTAGATATGCATCCATTTGGTATCAGCAAGACAGTTTCAGGACTATCATTCGATAGTCCTTTTTTCATGCCCAAATCACCGACAAATACCACAAAAAATCGGTCAGTAATCCCATTTGGGATCTACTGACCGATCTTGCTGTTTATTCACTTGCACAAAACATAACGCTAGCCTTAAATCAACGTTTCTCGTCCGTCAGCTCAAACCTGATACTGTGCAGGTCAAGCCCATTCTGTGCAAAGTATATCCTGAAAGTTGTGAAGCGTGAGAACATAGGCGTTTCCTTTTCCATTGAAACAGCCTTGCCGCCAGTGCCGTTGAACGTGAACGTACCCACCGCAGTTCCCATGCTGAACAACGTCATAGGTATCTGCGCAAGCTCACTCTGTGTAGAGCTTGCCGTAACTATCACCCTGTAAATACCGAAGTTTGATAGGTCAAGGGCAAAGCTGTAAGAAGTGCCTTTCTTTGTGTCAACATCACTAAGGTCAAGAGTTATGTCACGGTCTACCTTGTAAAACTGTACAGGCTTGTCGTCCTCCTGCTCCTCGTCCTCACGGTTTATCACCTTGACAACATCTCCAATACCCTCCGCACGTTTAAGAGCATTAGTATGAAGAAGAAAACCGCATATGTTCGCCGCATTTCTCTGAAGCTCACACCTCTCTATACCGCCATTTTCAAGGGCGGCAAGGGTGTTGTCGTCATTCTTTTCGCCGTCAGGACAAACCATGTAAACATCGTTCTGCGCCCTAGCCATAGCCGCAAAATCCGTCTTGTCAGGCTCTTTTCCACGAACGTTTATGTTCGCCCACCAGTCCGTCATGGTGAAGCCCTTGAAGCCCCATTCCTCACGAAGTATCACAGTGTTTAGGTCAAAGTTTCCTGCCGTCCACAAGCCGTTTACTCTGCCATATGTGGTCATAACAGAGGAAGCTCCTCCCTCTTTTACCGCTATCTCAAAGCCCTTTAGATATATCTCCCTGATCGCTCTTTCCGATACCACCGAGTCGATAAAATGCCTGTTCGTCTCACGATTGTTTGCGCAGAAGTGCTTTATCGTACCCGTCACCCCTGCACCAGCCATGCCCTTTAACTCAGCCGCCGCCATTTTGCCGGTAAGAAAAGGATCTTCCGAGAAATACTCAAAGTTTCTGCCGTTCAAAGGGTGTCTGTGAATGTTCATTCCGGGGCCAAGCAAACAGTCCACCTTGTTTGCTGCCATTTCAAGCCCCATAAAAGTGAAAAGCTCCCTTGTAAGCTCCTTGTTGAACGAAGAAGCTATCATAGTGCCGTTCGGCAGGCTGAAAGCCTTTGTGCCGCAGTCAAGCCTCATACCCGACGGACCGTCCGAACAGCAGCCCGCAGGTACTCCAAAGCCATTGAGATTTTCTGACACTCCCCCGAACGCCGAAGCCGTACCGGCCGTGACCCTAGGGCTTCCCATGCCCTCGCCCCTTATAATGCAGGAAAGGTCATAGTCTGAAAGCTGTGCAATAAATTCGTCCATTGTGTTCTTGCCGTTCTTAACGTCCCAAAGCTTTATGCCCTTGTCACCGGTGTATGCTATCTCTTTCGGAAGCTTCTCCAAACGCCTTGCACTTTCGTCTACCTCAGACACAGGCACAGCCTCTCTGCCAATGCTGAAAGCTCCGCCCTCGCAAACAGGCTTTATCCTCTCAAAACTCTCCACAGGAGCAAGCGCCTGAGTGAGCCTTTCTGTTACCAGATCCTCACCCTGCTCAAAACTGCAAGCATATTCAGCACTTCTCACGTCACTGCCCACATAGAATTTATATTCCCCTGCTTCAAGCACATAGCATGACTTGTTGCCCGTCACACCCGAATCGTCATAAGAAGCAAGCTTTGAGATATCCACTGCTATCTCAACCACCTGCTCTTCCTGCGGTACAAGCTCCCTGGTCTTTTCAAAGCCGCAAAGCACTCTAGCCGCCTTGCCGAGCTTGCCCTGCGGAGCTTCGCAGTAGACCTCTATTACCTCTTTGCCCTTGTAAGAACCGATATTTTTCACCGATGCAGAAAGCTTCACAGCCCCCTCTGTTATCTCAGCCTTTACCGTCTTTATCTCAAACGCAGTGTATGAAAGACCAAATCCGAACGGATAAAGCACCTTTTCTTTAGCAAAAGTCTCAAAATAGCGATATCCCACATAAATATCCTCAGCGTAAATATCCCTGCTTTTCTCCCTGCCGAAATTAGCGTCCGAAGGGTAGTCCAACGCCTTGGATGCGATAGTGTCAGGAAGCTTTCCGCTTGGGCTGACCTTTCCGGTCAAAACGTCCGCTGTACCCTTTCCGCCTGTCATTCCCCCCTGCCAAACATAAAGCACAGCGTCAGGGGCAATTCTGTTTATGTCGGTCATATCTATGATATTTCCCACATTGAGAAGCAAAACAACTTTTTTGAAATGCTCCCTCACCACCGTGAGCATAGCTATCTCGTCATCGCTTAGCAAATAAGAGCCTGCCTCCAGCCTGTTGTCCTGCTCCTCACCTGCCGTCCTGCCTATTATCACAATGGCAGTTTCACAGCTTTTTGCAGTTTCTTTGACAAGCCCCTCGTCAAGTGGCATCTCTTTCTGCGACCACGGCTCTCCGCCCCAGCCCTCGCCTAAGTCGAATGGGTTTTCCTTGTCCCATTTTCTGTATGTGTCAAGAAGTTTCTCATTGACCTTTACGCCATTATCAATAAGCCCGTCCAGAATGTTCACTACCTTAGTAACGTTCACCATTCCTCCCGAGCCTGTTCCACTTTTATAATAATGAAACTGTATGCGTCCGAAAACAGCCACCTCTTTGTCTGTATCAAGCGGCAGAGCATTGTTATTATTTTTGAGCATAACGATTCCCTCAGAAACCATTTTCGCCGCAGTATCAAGATATTTGTTCCAATCAAGTATTCTTTCCATAGCTTTCACCTTTCCAAATTTTCTATTGAATTTCAAAGTGTATTATAGCACAACCCTCCCACCTATTCAATAAAGATACTATGAACAATGGGTTTACTTTTTATATAACATATCCTGTCCTCAGGAAAAATATTGCACAATGTGTTTATTTGTGCTATAATGAGTACATATGACTGCACCACACGCTTCTTGTTCGGTGTTCCTTATTAAAAAAATTATTGTCGGAGGGGTTAAAAGTGGATAATATCGTCACTGTCGGCGGACACATAAACGCATCTATAAACTTTGCCATGCAGCAAAACTATGTCCCTGTCATAAGAAGTCTTGTAGTAAATAACAACTCAGAGGAAGCCCTTGAGAATATCGGACTTAAAATAACCTTTGAGCCTGAGTTTGCAAAGGAATTTACATATTATATCGGCTCTATCCCCGCAAAAAGTTCTGCCGAGATATCCCCCGTGAGAATATCTACCAACACAGATCTTCTTTTCTCTCTTACAGAAAAAATGGTGGGCAATATCACCATTGAGGTGCTTCAAAATGGTGAAAATATCTTCACCTATCAGAACACTATAGAGCTTCTCGCCTGCGATCAGTGGAGCGGTTTGAACATAATGCCTGAGATGATAGCCGCATTTGTTACGCCAAATCACCCTGCGCTCTCCCCAGTCATTCATGACGCTTCCACGTTCCTGAAAAAGTGGAAAGGCGACCCCTCTTTCACAGGCTATCAGACCAACAACCCAAACAACGTGAAGCTTCAAATGGCAGCAATTTTTGCCGCCCTTGTTCAGCAGAAAATAGTCTACAACGATCCCCCTGCAAGCTATGAGGTCATAGGTCAGAGGATACGCCTGCCGCATAAGGTCTTGGAGCAAAAAATGGGCACTTGTCTTGACCTTGCGGTGCTTTATGCCGCCTGCCTTGAAGCGGTGGGACTTCACCCTCTGCTGTTTTTCATGACAGGTCACGCATTCTGCGGCTGTTGGCTTGAAAACGAAACTTTCGCAGATTGTTGCGTCGACGATGTTTCCGCCATTGAAAAGCGCATTGCAGAAAATGCCGAAGAAATGCTCCTTGTGGAGTGTACAGACTTTGTTGACAGCAACGTTCACGATGTCGAGCGTTTCGACCATGCCATGAAACACGGCAAAGACCATATAAGCAACATGGAATTTCAGTGCGTCATAGACATTATCCGTACCCGTGGAAGTGGCATAAGACCTATCCCACTGCGTCCCGAGCAAACCTATTCAGGTATGCAGCTTGCAGAAGGATCCGACAAGCCAAAAGAAATGCTCGCCCCCTCCGAGCTTAACAGCTCGCTTCTTGGCAAAGTGGCAGAGGGCAACGATAAGCCCGTCACAAAAATGCGCATATGGGAAAGAAAGCTCCTTGATTTCAGCCTGCGAAATTCTCTTTTGAACTTCCGTGTCACAAAGAACACCATGCAGCTTATGACCGCAGACCTTGGAAAGCTTGAGGACGAGCTTGCAAGCGGAAGTGACTTCCGTATCATGGAAATACCTACCGAGTGGACAGTTTCCACTCGTGACGCAAAAATATTCGCTATCGAGAACGAAAAGGACCTTGTGACAAATATCGCCGAGAACGAGTTCAAAAACAACCGCATAAGAACTTTCCTCAGCGAAACTGACCTTGACTCTGCCCTTAAAAGCCTCTACCGCTCCGCAAAGGTGAGCATGGAGGAAAACGGCAGCAACACCCTTTTCCTCGCTCTGGGACTTCTCCGCTGGTATGAAAGCGACCTTTCCGAAAAGCCACGCTATGCCCCTTTGGTGCTTATCCCTATAGATATTGTCCGCAACACACGCAATAAGGGCTATATAATAAGGAGCAGACAGGAAGAAACTCAGATAAACGTCACGCTTCTTGAATACCTCCGCCAAGACCACGGCATCAGTATCACAGGTCTTGACCCTCTCCCACTTGACGAACACGGCATAGACCTGCCACTTGTTTTCAATACTATCCGTCAGGCGGTTATGGGCAAAAAGCGTTGGAACATCGAGGAATATGCCTTTATCGGTCTGTTCTCGTTCAGCCAGTTCGTAATGTGGAACGACCTTCGCAACCGCTCAGAGGAGATAAGCCAAAACAAGGTGGTGTCCAGCCTTATGGCTGGCTCTCTCACCTATGCCCCCGAGGATATAAGCATAACCCCTGAAAATATAGATTCCGACCTTGACCTTGAAAACATGGCAGTGCCAATGAGTGCAGACTCCTCACAGCTTGCCGCCATTGCCGCAGCAGGAAGCGGACAAAGCTTTGTCCTTCACGGCCCTCCGGGAACAGGAAAATCTCAGACTATCACAAATATGATAGCAAACGCCCTCTATAATGATAAAAGCGTGCTGTTCGTTGCCGAAAAAATGGCAGCCCTCAACGTGGTGCAGAAACGTCTTGCAAATCTAGGGCTTGATCCGTTCTGCCTTGAACTCCACTCCAATAAAACAAACAAGACCACTGTCCTTGCAGAGCTTGACAAAGCCCTTGAAGTGGGCAAAATAAAATCTCCCGAGGAGTATTCAGCCGAAGCCGCAAGGCTCAAAGCTCAGAAAGCCCAGCTCAACGATACCATAACCGCACTTCACGAAAAGCGTAACTGTGGTGTGACCCTTTATGAAGCTATATCAGCCTATGAGCGCAGTATATCCGAAAAAGACAAAATATCAGTTTCAAAAGATATCTTCACAAACATAACAAAGGAAACTCTCGACCGTTTCAGCGACCTTGTGCATAGATATTCAATAGCCATAGCCGAAACAGGCGACTTTGCCAACTTCCCACTTAAAGACATCGGCATTACATCATATTCTATGGAACAGCGTGACAAGTTCCACACTGAAGCCGCCGACCTTGCCCAAAAAGCCACCGCTTCCTCTCAGTGCGCTCAAACTCTCGCACAGGCTTATAGCTACAGCGGCGACCTTGACAAGACAGCAGTAAAAATGCTTTCCCACATATACAAAGCTTCCACCGCTGACGGTGAACTTCTTGACGGACTTCTCTGCGCACCTCACTATGATATCACCCTGCAAAAGATCAAAGATACTCTTGCCATAGGAAAAGAGTATACCGCTCTCTGCACCGATATCCTCAGCCATTTTGAAAAAAGCATTTTTGACCTTCCTGCGTCAGAATCGAAAATGCTCTATAAGCAGGCAGAGCAAAGCTGGTTTTTGCCAAAAGCCATGAAGCTTGGAAAGCTCACAAAGGGAATAAAGCTCCATGCCAAAGACCCTGCTTCCGTTACAAAAGCAAACCTTGGTGAAATTCTCGATAAGCTTTGCACCATAAGCGAAAAGAAAGACTTTCTGCGAAGCCTGCCGTCAGATGTAACAGCGCTTCTCACAGGTATTTACATGAACGAGCAGACCGATTGGAATGCCCTTGAAAAAGCCGTTTCAAAAACCGACAGCATTATGAATGCCATTAAGCAGAAAGCGGGTGCTGACCCTGCACAAATGGCTCAGACTATCGGAAAAGCAAACTGCACTTCTGAAGGACAAGCTCTCTCCTCGTTCCTTGAAAAGCTTTCAGCCTTTGAGGACAGCTTCTCAGCCAACATGACCGCCATAGAAGCAAGTGCAGATTGGCTTGGCTTATCTGCAGAAAAGCTTAATACCTATGCCGAAAGCGCCGATAAGCTTAGATACGCCGCCCAGTTCAACAGCGTTGACAAAGAGCTTTCCGACAACGGACTTTCAGGTGTCAGCGATAGCTACCGCACAGGCAATGTTGACAGCGAAAACGTAGAAAAAGCATACTCCTGCACGCTAAACTATCAGCTTGCACTTATGATAATAAACAGCGATAAACGTCTTAGCCAGTTCAGCAGTAACAGTGCAAACGACCTTATCACACAGTTCAAAGACACTCTCGATAAATTCTCACGCCTGACTATACAGGAGCTTTTGGCTCGTCTTTCCGCAAAAATACCTGCCCAAGGCTCAGCCTGTGCTTCCACCTCTGAAATGGGCATACTCAAACGTGCCATAAAGAGCAACGGCAGAATGATGTCACTTAGAAGCCTTTTCGATAAGATACCAAATCTTCTCCGCAAGCTCTGCCCTTGTATGCTCATGAGCCCCATATCAGTTGCACAGTATATAGACCCGTCATTCCCGAAATTCGACCTTGTTATCTTTGACGAAGCTTCCCAGCTGCCAACAGCCGAAGCCGCAGGCACTATCGCAAGGGGCGAGAACGTTGTTATTGTGGGCGACCCTAAACAGCTCCCACCAACAAACTTCTTCTCTTCAAACAGGGTAGACGAAGAAAACAGCGAAAAAGAAGACCTTGAAAGCCTCCTTGACGATTGCCTTGCTATCTCCATGCCGCAGCAGTATCTCAAATGGCATTATCGTTCACGCCACGAGAGCCTTATAGCCTACAGCAACATGAAATACTATGACAATAAGCTTCTCACATTCCCGTCCCATAACGACCTCATTTCAAAGGTGAGCATTATCCACCCCGAGGGTCACTATGACAAGGGCAGAACAAAGCAGAACAAGGCGGAAGCAAGAGCCGTTGTTGACGAGATAATAAGACGAATGAGCGATGAAAAGCTCCGCAATGACAGCATAGGTGTTGTAACATTCAGCTCCGTTCAGCAAAATCTCATTGACGATATGCTCTGCGAAGAGTGGGCAAACCACCCTGAGCTTGAAGAGCTTGACAGAAAGTCACCGGAGCCGGTCTTCATTAAAAACCTTGAGAACGTCCAAGGTGACGAACGTGACGTTATACTCTTCTCCGTCGGCTATGGTCCTGACGAAAAGGGACAAGTTTCAATGAACTTCGGCCCTCTCAACCGTGACGGCGGCTGGCGAAGACTTAATGTAGCAATATCCCGTGCAAGAAAAGCCATGATAGTCTACTCTGTCCTCCGTCCTGAGCAGATAGACCTTTCAAGAACACGTTCCGAGGGCGTTGCAGGACTTAAAGGCTTTCTGGAGTTTGCCGAGCGTGGAAAGCTTGCCGTAACATCCCACAGCACCGCAAAAAGCACAAGCGACAGCACTGTAACAGAGTGTATCGCAAAAGCCATAAAAGAGCTTGGCTATGGGGTGAAATGCAACATCGGAAGCTCCGAGTTCAAAGTTGATATCGGCATAATCGACCCTGACAACGAAAAGGAGTATCTCTTGGGCATACTCCTTGATGGTGAAAACACTCTCCACAGCTCAACCGCACAGGATAGATTTATCCTACAGCCAAGCGTGCTTAACGGTCTTGGCTGGAATATCCTGAGAGTGTGGACGCTCGATTGGTTTGACGATAAGGACCGAGTTCTCGGAAACATAAAAGCCGCCATAGACAGCGCACCAAAGCATGAAGCCGAAACCGCTCCCCCCTCAAAGCCTGCCGTCTATGCCACAGCGCAGTTTGAAAGAGAAGAAGCTTCCGCCCTCACATCAGCCTTTGCACAGCCCTATGTGACCGCAGATATTGGCATAATGGGTACATCTGATGACTTTTATAAGCCCGAAAACAAGCAGAAAATAAGGGAAACAGCCGAAAAGATAATCGCTGTCGAAGCACCAATAAGCGAGAAGCTTTTCATGAGAAAAGTTTTCACCGCATGGGGCATAACACGAAGCGGCTCAAGAGTGGAAAGCGTCTTTGCCGATGCCGCACAAGGCGTTTCACCATTCGCCACAGCCGATGAAAACAGAGTTTTCCTTTGGAAAGAGGGTCAATCCCCTGAAAGCTATTCTATCTATCGCACAAGCGACGATACCAACAAGCGAAGCATGGAGGATATCCCCTCCGAGGAGATAATAAACGCCGTGAAAGAAGTGCTTTGCCAGCAGATAAGCCTTTCAGAAGCCGACCTCGTAAGAGAAACAGCCAAGAAATTCGGCTATACAAGAGCCGTGGGCATAACAGAGAGCGTAATAAGCTACACCCTTAAAAAAGCTCTCACCGCAGGTCTTATCAAAAAATCAGAAAGCGGAAACATCTCCGCAAAATAATACGCAAACAAACCAAAACCACCGCCGAGAGTTTTCCTCCCAGCGGTGGTTTCTATTCATATCAGTATTTCCATTTCTCCGAGCAAAGCTGCATCTCAACCATGTGCTTGTAGATACCGTTAGTCTTTTTCAGTGCCTCAGGCTCAATCTCATGTTAGCCTGCACCCTGAACGCTGCCTTGTGAGAACACATTAGCGCAGTGATATAAAACACCATTTCAAGAACTGCAAAGGAACTTTTCTTTTTCTCTTTCATAACATGGTTATTTAAACTTGTCAAGTTTTTTTCTTAAAGCAGCTCAAAATCTTGTAATAATATCATTTTCATGATATAATTTTATCATATGAATAAACGACAGGAAATGATAAAATGAAAAACATAAACAAAGCGATCACTTTCGCTAAAAAAGAAACCGTCCTGATAGTGGCAATGCTCTTAGCCGTTATATCTGCATTTTTCGTCACACCTGACAAAGCATATGCAAGTTATATCGACTTCCGAACGCTTGGACTTCTGTTCTCTCTTATGACAGTGACCGAGGGCTGCAAAGGTCTTGGCATTTTTGAACGCAGTGCAAAATTTATCATAAGCAAAGTCAATACCGCATTTCAGCTTTCCATAGTGCTTGTGGGGCTTTGCTTCTTTTCAAGTATGTTCATAACAAATGACGTTTCACTTCTGACCTTTGTTCCCCTCACTCTCACCGCCCTATCAACTCTCGGTGAAGCAGGCAACAAGCTTCTCATACCCATTGTCGTTCTGCAGACCATTGCCGCAAATCTTGGCAGTATGCTCACGCCTATAGGCAATCCTCAGAATCTATACCTTTTTGGTGTATCAGATATGAAGCTGGAAGATTTTCTTGTAATTATGCTTCCCTTTACTATTGTGGCAGGAGCGATGCTTTTTCTGTGGACGCTTGCAGTGTGTAAAAAGTCAGGAAAGCTGTCTGTCAAGACAGATATAACTGCTGAAAACTTCGATACATATTCGACTAAAGACAAGACAAAGCTTTCAGGATACGTCCTGCTTTTTGTCCTTTGCCTGCTTACAGTTGCAAGGCTTATCCCATGGCAGATAACAACCCTCTGCGCACTTGCTTTCTCTGCCATTGCTGACAGAAACGTGCTTAAAACAGTTGATTACTCACTGCTTCTTACATTCTGCGGATTTTTCATCTTTATCGGAAATATGGGCAGAGTAGAGATTTTCCGCAGTGTCCTCAGCAGCATAATAAACGGTCACGAGCTTTTTATTGCCGTTGCCGCAAGTCAGATAATAAGCAATGTTCCATGCGCTATACTCCTTTCAGGCTTCACCAACAAGCTGAACGCACTTATAATAGGAACGAACATAGGCGGCCTTGGCACTCTTATCGCCTCCATGGCTAGCCTTATATCCTACAAGCAGATATGCCGCAGCCACCCCCATATCAAAGGCAGATATTTCGCATATTTCACAGCCGCAAATATCGCTTTTCTCGCTGTAATGGCTCTTATCATAATGATCGCAGTATAATCCTTCATCTGTCCAAAAAATGTTACCACAAATTTGTTTTAGTATGGTATAATACTTTAAAAAGGTGAAAGGTGCAAGCATTATGCAGCAAAGTGATGACAACTACTGGGACAAGTATATCAATAGTTTCAACATGAATTACATTCCTAAAAAGGAAAAAGCCGTTTCGCAACGTGAAGACGATGAGCTTAAAGGCGCAAAGCTTGTTTCGGGAGATTATGTTTATGTTCAAAGGCGCAAGCTTATAGGCTTCTGTCACTGCGACCTGCACAAAGGCTATGTTACAAAAAGCATTTACAGAAACCACAAATGCGGTGAAAAGCAGTGCGTTTTCTTTCAGAAATTTGAGGACTGCCCCTTTTGGGCGGCTGAAAAAGGTTATAAACGCTACAAAAATCTTTCTTCCGCACAAAAAGCCAAAATAAAATCCGAGGAAGAAAAGTTCGTGCGCATGGCGGAAGAGCTTCAAAAATTGGCTGACAAGTTCGGCTATCCAATGAAGATAACAAGCGTTCGTCAGGGGGAACACAAAAAGCACATCATTGTTTTCTATCTTTCCGACCGACCATACAATGATTTTTACCGCTTTCTTGACCTATCCCGAACCTTCGGTTTTTACCGCTCGGCTTATGTTGAGCTTCGCCATGTCAAGGATATAAACGGAAACTACGCCCTCATGTGACCATACCGCTGAATAACGCTGTCAAGAAATGCCCACACTATCCGCAGGAGGTGTTTTTATGCTTGAATTTTTTGCAGGAACGCTGATAGGCGGTTTTGTGGGCGTTGTGACAATGTGCCTTTGTATCACCGCAGGCGAAAGCGACCGTCACGATGAACGATGATGTTTTACACAGGTAAACTTCGTGATTTTCACCAAAAAAGCTGCCGCAAAATTTCCCTTTGCGGTGGCTTTTTTTATGCCTGTCCGTATTGACAAATACTCCGCTTTGTACTATAATAGTATCATTGTACTTTAGCAAGTAAAAACGCAAAAGCATAAAAGCTTTAAAGCGACACATGAAGTAAAAGGAGTGTATTGGATTGACAGCAAGGTGGATAGTATTGGTATTATACCTTGCACTTATGATAGGCATAGGTGTTTATTACCGCAGAAAATCGGCAAGCGTCAATGATTTTGTACTGGGAGGAAGAGGTCTTGGAGCATGGTTCACAGCCTTTGCATATGGAACTTCATACTTCTCGGCAGTAATTTTTGTAGGCTACGCAGGAAAATTCGGCTGGAATTACGGTGTAGCTTCCACATGGGTAGGAATTGGAAACGCCGTCATAGGCTCATGGCTTGCATGGAAAGTTTTGGGCAGACGTACAAGGATAATGTCAAAGCACCTTGAGGCAAAGACCATGCCTGAGTATTTTGAAAAGAGATACAACAGCAAGCCTTTGAAGATAGTTTCGGCACTTATCGTGTTCGTATTCCTTATCCCTTATACGGCTTCGGTCTACAACGGCTTGTCAAGACTTTTTGAGAAGGGCTTTGGCATTCCTTACAAATATTGTATAATTGGCATGGCAATTTTCACTGCGGTGTATGTTATCATGGGTGGCTACAAGGCTACAGCACTGAACGATTTTATTCAGGGAATAGTAATGCTTGTAGGCATTGCGGCGGTAGTTCTTGCAGTGCTTGGCGAAAACGGTGGCCTTGGAAATTCTTTTGACCTGCTTGGCGATATTCCTGGCGCAAATGGCGACAAGGGTGCATATTCGTCACTATTCGGCCCTGACCCTATAAACCTTGCAGGCGTTGTTATTCTTACCTCTCTCGGCACATGGGGACTTCCGCAAATGGTGCAGAAATTCTATGCAATAAAAGACGACAAGGCTATCAAAACAGGCACCATCGTATCCACATTCTTTGCAGTAGTGGTAGCAGGCGGCTGTTACTTCCTTGGTGGCTTCGGCAGACTTTTTGTCAAGAGCGTTGACGGACTTCCGGAGGGCGGTTTTGACGGAATAGTTCCGACCATGATGGAAAAGCTTCCTTCACTGCTTTTCGGACTTGTCATCGTTCTTGTGCTTTCAGCTTCAATGTCAACGCTTTCATCACTGGTGCTTACATCAAGCTCCACTTTGACTATCGACCTTATCAAGCCTATAATGAAAGAAAAAATGGACGAGAAAAAACAGCTTATCACAATGAGAATTTTCATTGCCGTATTTCTTATCATCTCAGTTGTGCTTGCAATAATCACCCTTGAAAATCCACAGACAGTAATTTCAACTCTCATGTCTATCTCATGGGGCGCACTTGCAGGAGCATTTCTTGCGCCGTTTATGTACGGACTTTTCTGGAAGGGCGTAACAAAGGCAGCCTGCATGGCAAGCTTTATTGCAGGAGTTGGCATAACAGTGATACACATGGCATACTACACCCTTGCAGGACACACAGGAACACTTTGTGGCATAAACCTTGCCTCGCCTATCAACGCAGGCGCATTTGCAATGCTTTTCGGACTTGTTCTTGTACCTATCGTTAGCCTTATCACAAGGCAGAGCGACGCTGACAAGGCTCATGCTGAAAAGGTGTTCGAGTGCTATAATGACAGCGAGCTGTAATAATCTAAAATAAAGCCCGCAAATCTTCGGGCGACAGCAGGTCGCCCCTACACACAAATAAAGACCGCAGAAAATCCTCTACGGTCTTATTTTTATTCTTCCGTACTGCCCTTTCTGTTGGCATAAACGTCTTTAATAATATTGTCTGAACTATCGTTGAACTTGTAATACTTGCCGTCAATGATAAAATCCGCCGCACATTTCAGTGATTCCGTCACCTTTACAGGCTGATTATCCTCATCAAAGAAGTAAATGTTCAGCGGAGTTGGACCTGCTCTGCGGTCGCCAGCATCGACCTCAGCCTTCGAAACCTCCTCAAACTTGCCAGCCTTGAAATCGTCATACCAGTCAAATATCTTCTGTTTAAGCTCCTCGTCCTCGATATCCCAAGCGTCAAGCTCGGTGTGAACGCCGTCACCCAAAAGGTTTGCCGAAACTGTTGTGTCTCTTTCAACAGTCTTGTCCTCTGCACTATCAATGCTTACCGCAGCCGTGGTCGTTGTGGTCGTGGTGGTCGTGGTGGTCGTTGTGGTTTTATCCTCCACAGCGCTGTCAGCCGCATTTGAACAGCCATAAAGCCCCACGCTGAGCAAAGCCATTGTCAATGCGATCATCTTCTTAATGTTTTTTGCTTTCATATTATCTCCTCCCTACAAAAATCTATGCTTTATAAATTTCCTATCGTCTGCTCTACAAAGTTTAAATAAACATTTCTTTACTATATTATACATCATTTGTCTGCTCATTTATATGCACATTTTATCCAATCTTTCCACTGCCAAAATGTGCAAAACATCAAATAGACAAACAAAAAGTTCCATAAAACACCGTTCAACACCTGAACGCATTTTATGGAACTTTTTTCAGATTATAAATTTCTTCGCCTTGTTTACAATACTGCGGTCGTTTTCGTAAGACAGGACCTGTCCTGCCCTGCCGATCTCGACCCAGCGTATGTCTGCGATCTCCTCTTCCTGAGGAGTGTAGTCGGTGTTCTTTGCTTTGCCGATAAAGTAGACAACGATCTTCTGCGTGTCCTTTCTTGGAGAATAGGACACTATCTCCCGAAACGTGGTATCAAGATTTACGTCTATCCCCGTTTCCTCCATGATCTCACGCTTGGCAGTTTCTTCTTCTGTTTCATCGCCCTCAACGTGACCCTTTGGGAATGACCAATGACCGCTGTTGATATGCTTTATCAGCAGTATCTCGGTGTTTCCGTGATACTTTCTGTAAACGATAGCACCGCAGGATTTTTCATGCAGCATCATTTTTCCTTTCCGGAGCTTAGCCCCAATATTTACTCATTGATTTAATTATATCACAATAGCCCTCATTTGTCTATACCCTTTAATAAATATACTCCCATTTTGTGCATATTCCACAAATCAGGTAAAATAAAAAAAGCCGTGCAAAAGCACAGCTTTTTGAAACAGTCAAAGATTATTCCTCGACCTTGTTCTCGATATACTTAACGATATCGCCAACAGTCTTGATGTTCTCGACCTCTTCATCAGGGATCTCTACATCAAAGCTCTCCTCGATGCTCATTACAAGGTCAACTACGTCCAGTGAGTCAGCGCCGAGATCATCTGTGATAGAAGCCTCCATAGTTACTGCGTCCTCTTCAACGTCGAGCTGCTCTACGATAATGTCCTTGATCTTATCAAATACCATTACTTTACCTCCATTCTGTACTTTACTGGGTCTGCCGCTCAGCGCAGCATTTATGTCAGCCGCCGCCGCTCATAAGTCGGCAAATCATTCGGCATGATCATCAAAAAAACTCATTCCTGCGAACTTTCCTCAAACTCGCCCACAGTCCTAAACTTATTATACCGCCCCTCAAGCAATTCGTCAAGACCTTTTTGCAATTTTCTTTTCAAAGCGCCCTCGATATAGTCAGAGATATTCTCCGCAGTGAGCTGTGGGTCGTTATGCGCGCCGCCGTCGGCTTCGGAAATTATATGGTCGCACACCCCAAGTCTTGTAAGATCCTCGGCGGTTATCTTCATTATATCACAGGCTTCACGCTCTCTTGTGGAATCCTTCCACAGGATACTTGCAAAGCCTCTCGGTGATATTACCGAATAGATAGCGTTTTCAAGCATTGCAAGCTCATCGCAAACTGCAAGAGCCAGCGCTCCTCCCGAACCGCCCTCTCCGAGAATTATGGAGATAACAGGTGTCTTGAGGGTCATGAACTCCATGATGTTTTTGGCTATCGCTTCGCCCTGACCACGCTTCTCGGCTTCTACGCCGCAGAATGCGCCTGCTGTATCAACAAGGCATATAACAGGTCTATGGAACTTCTCAGCCTGCCTTGCAAGCCTGAGAGCCTTTCTGTAGCCCTCAGGGTGTGGCATACCGAAATTGCACTTCTGATTTTCTGCAAGATCTCTGCCCTTTACCTCTGCGATAACTGTAACAGGTATGCCCTTAAAATAGGCTATACCGCCCATAACAGCACCGTCATCACCAAAAAGTCTGTCTCCGTGCATCTCAAAGAAATCGTCGAATATAAGAGGGATATAGTCCTTGGCAGTCGGTCTGCCCTTGTGTCTGATTATATCAAGTCTTTGACAAGCTGTCAGCTCACTCATTTGAGGACACCTCCTTTGCTGGCTTATGAAGTCTGAGTATATGAGCGAGAACTCTTCTCATTTTCTTTCGCTCAACTATCATATCAACAAAGCCGTTTTCAAGCATGAACTCGGCAGACTGGAAATCGTCAGGAAGCTTCTGCTTGATAGTACCCTCTATAACACGTCTGCCTGCAAATCCGATAAGCACCTTTGGCTCTGCGATTATGATATCGCCCAGTGACGCAAAGGAAGCTGTTACACCGCCCGTGGTAGGGTCGGTCATAACTGCGATATAAAGCAGACCTGCTTGGTTATGTCTAGCCACAGCACCGCTTGTTTTCGCCATTTGCATAAGGGAAACTATACCCTCCTGCATTCTTGCTCCGCCTGAGGCCGTGAATGCGATAACAGGGAGCTTATTTGCGGTGGCATATTCGATAGCTCGTGTTATCTTTTCGCCCACAACGCTGCCCATTGAAGCCATCATATAGTTGGAGTCCATAACGATTATTACTATCTTCTCTCCTCTTATAGCAGCCTTTCCTGTGAGGACAGCGTCTTTAAGTCCTGTCTTTTCCCTCAAAGCCTGCTGTTTTGCTTCATAGTCAGGGAAATCTATAGGATTTTTTGATACCATATCCTTATCAAATTCCTCAAAGCTACCCTTATCTATGGTTATATCAAGACGTTCTTTTGCGGTAAGTCTTGAATGATAGTTACAGTGAGGACAAACCTTGCCGTTTGCCTGAAACTCCTCCATAAAAGTGACGTTTCTGCATCTTGGACACTTGAAAAGCAGACCCTTTGGGATATCGGTCTTTTTCTTGTCATCGTCCGCCTTATCGCCGTTAAATCTTACTTTAACGACAGAAAACAGATCTTCAAGCATTATTCCTTACTCCTCTCATCTGCCAAAATGTCGGTACGGTTAAGAAAACCGTTATCGTAATTGCCCTCTAAAAACTCAGGGCGTCTTATAAGCTTGAGCTGGAAATCAACATTGGTTGCAACGCCGTCTACGATAAACTCAGACAGCGCCCATGTCATTTTCGCAATAGCTTCTTCTCTGTTCTTACCGTGAACGATGAGCTTGCCTATCATGGAATCGTAATAAGGCGGTATCTCATAGCCCTGATAAACTGCAGTATCTACTCTTATTCCAGGGCCTCCTGGGATAAAGAGCGACTTTATCCTGCCAGGTGACGGTCTGAAATCAAGAAGCGGATTTTCCGCATTTATACGGCACTCTATTGCATGACCTGTCAGCTTTATATCCTCCTGCTTTATAGACAATCTCTGTCCTGATGCGATAAGAAGCTGTTGCTTTACAAGGTCAACGCCTGTAACAGCTTCTGTGATAGGGTGTTCCACCTGTATACGGGTGTTCATTTCCATGAAATAGAACTCGCCGTTTTTATCCACAAGGAACTCAATAGTACCTGCATTCCTATAGCCGCAGACCTTAGCGGCTGTACAAGCGGCTTTGCCCATTTTCGCACGAAGCTCCTCATTCATAAAGCTTGCAGGGGAAGGGGCTTCCTCGAGGACCTTCTGATTTCTTCTCTGCATGGAGCAGTCACGCTCGCCCAGATAGATAACGTCGCCGTAATTATCCGCAAGTATCTGTATCTCGATATGCTTAGGGTCTTCTATGAATTTCTCGATATAGATCTCGTCATTGCCGAAGCAAGCAAGAGCTTCCTGCTTTGCGGCAGTCATCTGCGCTTCAAGCTCGTCGTCGGAGTGAACGATCCTTATGCCACGTCCTCCGCCGCCTGCTGAAGCCTTTACCATAACAGGGTAGCCAAGATCTCTTGCAAGGGTATGCGCCGCATGGATATTTGAGATAGCGCCGTCTGAACCCATTATAACAGGCACGCCTGCTTCTTTCATTGTTTCCTTTGCCTGCGCTTTATCGCCAAGCATTTCAATAGACTCGGCTCTTGGTCCTATGAAAGTTATGCCGCACTTTTCGCACATTCTCGCAAAGGACGGATTTTCAGACAAAAAGCCAAAGCCCGGGTGGATAGCGTCTGCACCTGTTATCTCGCAGGCGGAGATTATCGCCCTGACATTAAGATAACTGTCCTTGCTTGGTGCAGGACCTATGCAAACGGCTTCGTCTGCTATCTGAGCGTGGAGAGCATTTCTGTCGGCGGTGGAATATACCGCAACAGTATGTATGCCAAGCTCTCGGCAGGCTCTTATAATGCGGACAGCGATCTCGCCTCTGTTCGCTATCAATACTTTTTTGAACATATTATGCCTCACTAATTATGACTAGAATAAGAGATACCTTACTTTATCGCAAAAGTTATCTCAGCGGAAACAGCCTTCTTGCCGTTTACAGAAGCAAGTGCCTTTCCAACGCCGATAGGACCCTTGACTTTGATTATCTCCACCTCGATATCCAGCTTATCACCAGGCACTACCTGCTGACGGAACTTACAGTTGTTTATGCCGCCGAACAGACCTATCTTGCCCTTGTTCTCAGGAAGTGAAAGCAGTGCAACTGCACCTGCCTGCGCACACATCTCTACCATAAGTACACCCGGGGTAACAGGATAGTTCGGGAAATGTCCCTTGAACCAAAAGTCCTCAGCCTTTATATACTTTGTAGCCTTTACACGCTTGCCCACTTCAAGCTCGTTTACCTCGTCGATAAGCAGAAAAGGGTCACGGTGAGGGATTATTTCCATGATCTGCTCTTTATTCAAAACAACTGCCATTGTCTTTCCTCCAAATCAGTTTAGTCAAGTATCATTATGGTCTGATCGAACTCAACAGCGTCGCCGCTGTTTACGCATATCTCTCTTACCACGCCGTCAAATTCGCTCTGTACTTCGCTCATTACCTTCATGGACTCGATAATGAAGATAGTGTCGCCCTTCTTTATCTTGTCGCCAACGCTTACGAACGGCTTTGAATCAGGTGACGGAGCGGCATAGAATGTTCCCACGATAGGGGCTTTAACTGCCTTGCCGCCTGTTACTGGTGCTGATGTTGCCGACGCTTCCGGTGCTGTCTGGGCAGCAGGTAAAGCTGTGCCTACAGCCATTGGCATAGGCATTCCCATTGGTGCAGGAGGAGGGCATTTCTTGCCCTTCACTGTTATCACCTTGTCGCCGTCAGCTATTGTTATCTCACCGAGGTCTTTATTCTTCACGATATCGGCAAGCTTCTCTATTGTTTCAAGGTCAAACTGACCATAAATTTTTTCGCTCATATCAGTTTCTCCTTATCAGTCGCACTTCTTGATACAGATAGTAGCGTTATGTCCGCCAAAGCCCAGAGAGTTTGAAAGTGCTGCATAGACAGGCATTTCTCTGTTGCCCTCAACGCAGTAGTCAAGGTCGCACTCAGGGTCAGGAGTGGTGTAGTTTATTGTCTTATGAACAAAGTCGTTCTGTACAGAAAGTGCAGTAACGATAGCTTCCATGCCACCTGCCGCACCAAGAAGGTGACCTGTCATAGACTTTGTGGAGTTTATGACCGTCTTTCTTGCGGCTTCTTCGCCAAGAGCAAGCTTGATAGCTGTTGTTTCATACTTATCGTTAAGACCTGTTGATGTGCCGTGAGCGTTGATGTAGTTCACCTGCTCAGGCTTCAGACCTGCTTCTTCATAGGCATACTTCATTGCATGGGCGGCAGCCTCACCTGTTGGTGATGGGCTTGTCATGTGATAAGCGTCGCCTGTTGCGCCATAGCCTGCTATTTCAGCTATGATATTTGCACCTCTTGCTTTAGCGTGCTCATACTCCTCAAGGCAAAGTATGCCTGCACCCTCGCCAAGAACAAAGCCCTGTCTGTTCAGGTCGAATGGAGTTGAAGCCTTGTCAAGCTCTGTTGCCTTTGAGAGAGCCTTCATATTGTTGAAGCCGCTGAGTGCGAAATGAGAGATACAAGCCTCTGAGCCACCGCAAAGGCAAACGTCAAGATAGCCGTCCTTTATTTTTCTGAAAGCTTCGCCGATAGCGTGAGTACCTGAAGCGCAAGCTGTGGTGGTACAGAAATTATCGCCCTTAAAGCCTGTATGCATTGCAACAGTACCAGCCGCCATATTGCCTATCATCATAGGGATAAAGAAAACCGATACCTTATCAGGCTTTTCGTTGAACTTTGTTACTTCCTTTTCGGTCATGTTAAGACCGCCGATACCAACACCGATTATAACGCCAGCCTTAAATGGATCAACGTCCTTGAAATCAGAGCCGGCCATTTTAAGAGCCTGCTTTGCAGAGCAAACAGCGAACTGAGTAAATCTATCCATTCTCTTTGCTTCTTTTTTATCTATATACTCAGTGCAGTCAAAATCCTTGACAGCGCCGACTATCTTTACCGGAAAATTTTCGGTATCAAACTGGTCAACATAAGACAGGCCGTTCTTGTTAGCCTTGATATTAGCCCAAAATTCCTCTACGTTCTTGCCAAGAGGGTTTACTGTACCCATACCTGTGATAACAACTCTTCTCATTTAAACACTCCTTAGTATCATTTAAAACATATCAAATCTACATTCCGTAAAACAAATCTACATGACGTAAGATGCCCGTCACGGTGAGTGACCGAGTGGCTACATCATAAGTCCGCCGCTTATTTCTATTACCTGTCCTGTAACGTAGCTTGCGTCCTTGGAGGCAAGGAAGGATACAACGCCTGCTATCTCGTCAACTTCGCCGTAACGCTTCATTGCTATCTGATTTATCATAGCCTGCTTCTGAGCGTCTGTGAGCTTGTCTGTCATAGGGGTCTTGATAAATCCGGGGGCTACAGCGTTGCAGGTGATACCTCTTGAACCAAGCTCCTTTGCAACTGTCTTTGTCATGCCGACGATAGCCGCCTTTGTTGCGGAATAGTTTATCTGTCCGGGGTTGCCGTAAAGTCCTGCAACTGACGCAAGATTTATTATCTTGCCTGATTTCTGTCGCATCATAACGCTGCCCACAAATTTTGACATATTGAACACGCTCTTCTGGTTTACAGCAACTACCATATCGTACTGCTCCTCGCTCATACGAGCCATAAGACCGTCACGAGTGATTCCTGCGTTGTTTACGAGAACGTCGATAGTGCCGAAACGAGCCTTTACTGCCTTGACTGTTTCCTCTACCTGTGCATAGCTTGAAACGTCGCAGATGAACTTTTCACACTCTACGCCCTCTGCCTTTATCTTATCCATTATATCGTTATCTTCAAACATTGCCTCTGAGATATCGTTGAGAGCAATATTATAGCCGTCCTTTGCAAGTCTGAGTGCTATTGCTGCACCTATTCCTCTTGCAGAACCTGTTATCAATGCTGTTGCCATTTTATCTTCCTCCGTCTTTTACTTGCCGAGAAGCTTTTCTGCTTCTGTGAACATTTCCTCTATCATATCCTTTGCAGGCTCGACCTTCTTTACCATGCCTGCGATAGCTCCGCAGAGGAAAGAACCCTCTTCAAGGTTTCCGTCCTGAACGGCTTTTCTCAGTGAACCGAGGGTTATCTCCTCAAACTCCTCAGGTGTGATAGTGCCATTTGCTTCGCCGCTTGCAAGCTTCTTTGAGAACTTTGTCTTAACGTTTCTGCATGGGTGACCTGTATATCTGCCTGTTACGATACTGTCTGTATCCTTAGCCTTTACAACAAGCTCCTTATAAACAGGGTTTATCTGACACTCCTCTGCGGCAAGGAAACGTGTGCCGAGCTGTACGCCCTCTGCGCCAAGCATGAATGAAGCGGCTATTCCTCTGCCGTCTGCTATTCCGCCTGCGGCGATAACAGGTATCTCAACTGCGTCAACTACCTGTGGTACAAGACACATGGTTGTGTTTTCACCGATATGTCCGCCTGACTCTGTTCCCTCTGCAATAACAGCGTCAGCGCCTGCTCTTTCCATTCTCTTTGCAAGAGCAACTGACGGAACGACAGGTATCACCTTTATGCCTGCTTCTTTCCATGCAGCCATATACTTGCCTGGGTTGCCTGCACCTGTTGTTACGACAGGTACGCCCTCGTCTATAACGAGCTGAGCGAGATCGTCGGCATTAGGGCTCATGAGCATGATATTAACACCGAAAGGCTTGCCGTTTACAGCCGCCTTTGTCTGTCTTATCTGATCTCTCAGGTAGTCGATAGGTGCAGAGCCGCCTGCGATTATGCCAAGTCCGCCTGCGTTTGAAACTGCGGAAGCGAGAGTATGCTCAGCTATCCAAGCCATACCGCCCTGAAAGATAGGGTATTTTATACCCAAAAGTTCAGTTATTCTTGTCTTTGTAGTAGTCATAGTAGTTCTCCTTATTGTCAAAAGCAAATTTTATGCCATAATACATAATAACAATTTATTATGTACCGAATATAAACTGTATATTTATCATCAATACTCGAAAACAGCCGCACCATAAGTAAGTCCGCCGCCGAAGCCTACAAGACAAACCTTGTCGCCTCTTTTTATCCTGCCTTCTGCAACTGCGTCGCAAAATGCGATAGGGATAGATGCGGAAGATGTGTTTCCATAGCGGTCGATATATACCGGGAACTTGTCCATTGAAACGCCAAGATGCTTTGCGGCAGTTTCGATTATTCTTATATTTGCCTGATGCGGCACTATCCAATCAAGTTCATCAGGGGAAATTTCGATCTTTGCACAAGCCTGCTCAACTGCATTTGGAAGTGCCTTTGTGGCAAACTTATAGACCTCTTTGCCGTCCTGCTTGAAGAAATAATCCTTTGTTTCAGGCATATCCATATCAAATTCCTCGGTATTGGTTCTGAAAGCGTTCTCAGACTTCAAAGCACGGGAAGCAAGATACTTTGCACCGTTGCCGTCTGCGCCAAGGAAACTTGAATATGTAGTATCCTCTGCTGTTTCAAGGACGAAAGCGGCTGCGCCGTCACCGAAAAGCACGCAGGAAGAACGGTCGGTATAGTCAACGAATTTTGAAAGCTCCTCAGAGGCTACCAAAAGGACGGTCTTTATTCCGTCGCCTGTCTGGAGATATCTCTTTGCGGTATCAAAGCCGTAAACAAAGCCTGCACAAGCAGCGTTAAGGTCAAATGCGATACAGCCTATCGCGCCTATCTCTCTCTGGATAAGGCAGGAAAGTGACGGAGTGAAATAATCCCCTGTTACTGTTGTGGCAATAATAAGGTCGATATCCTCTGCCTTTACTCCTGCGTCAGCCATTGCAGCCTTTGCCGCCATTGCTCCAAGATAGTATGTAGGCTCGCCATTTGTGATGTGTCTTTGCTTGATGCCTGTTCTCTGAGTTATCCACTCGTCGCTTGTTTCAACGATCTTTGTGAAATCCTCGTTTGTTGCGACCATTTCAGGCACATATTTGCCTATGCCCTTGATCTTTACGCCTGTTACTTTACTTCCCACTGATTTTTCCTCCTGAAAATTCTATATTATATATTGTATATTTCCGCAATTTGTGCTATAATGTTCTTGTTCATATGGAGCAAGTCAAAATATATTATATCAAAATATAATTAGTTAATTTTTTAACTATATAACACATATCATAACATTATAATTATAAACTGTTTTTTTAGATACGTCAATAACAAATTATGAACAACTCTTGATGAATTTAAACATTTAGAGAATTTTTCACAAGTTTTAGGGCGTTAGTTAATATTATGTGTCTATTTTTGAAAATATCTTGCAAAAATTAAATCATAAAACAATAATTCGGCGTAGATAACTTTCAGAAATTTACAGATATGAGATAAGGCGGCTTTGATTTTATCAGGCGGCTATGTATAAATTTAACCACAAAGGAGTAAAATTTTATGTCAAAAAACATTTTCTTATTTTCCGGTCAAGGCTCACAGTATGTAGGAATGGCTAAGGAACTTTGCGAAAAGTATGATGCTGCAAATGCGGTTTTCGACACAGCGGAAAAGGTGCTGGGATATGACCTGAGAGCGGTAACATTTGACGGCCCTGACACTGAGCTTAACAAGACAGTGAACTCACAGCCTGCTATAATGGCTTGCTCGCTTGCCGCTTTTGAAGCCGCAAAGGCTGAGGGCATCACATTTGACGGCGTAGCAGGTCACTCACTGGGCGAATATGCTGCAATGGTAGCAGCAGGTGTTGTAACTATTGAGGACGGCTTCAAGCTCATCAAGGCGAGAGCGGCTGCAATGCAGAAAGCCGCAGAGGCTAACAGTGGCTCAATGTATGCTATAATCGGTCTGCCTGCTGAAGAGGTCGAGAAGATATGCGAGGAAACAGAGGGCTATGTTGTTCCTGTAAACTACAACTCAGCCGTTCAGACAGTTATCGCTGGTGATACTGCGGCTTGCGAGGCGACTGCGGCAAAGTTTGCGGAGATGAAGAAAAAGGCTATAAAGCTCAACGTTGCGTCTGCTTTCCACTCAAAGCTCATGCAGAGTGCGGCTGATGAATTTATTGAAACTGCAAAGACAGTTGAGTTCAAGAATGCAAACGTTGATTTCTACTCAAACGTTCTTGGAACAAAGCTTGAGGACTTTTCTGCTATGCCTGATATGCTTGCCAAGCACATCGTTTCACCAGTTAAGTTCACTTCTGAGCTTGCAGAAATGGAAAAGGCAGGCTATGAGAACTTTATCGAGCTTGGTCCTAACAAGGTGCTTACGGGTCTTGTAAAGAAAACTCTCAAGGGCAAGAACGCTGTGAACATTGAGAACAATGCCACAATGGAAAAGGCTCTTGCTTCTCTGAGCTAAAATATCGAGGGGAGAAAAATGAAAAAGGCTATGAAAAGGGCTTTGCTGTTGGCATTGGCGGTGGCAATGCTTGTTTGTCTGAGTGCCTGTGGAAAATGTGCGTGGGAGATAAAGATAAACGGCAAGGATATACAGATACCATGCACTCTGGACGATATTGGCGAGGAATATGAATACACGCTGGATTATCCTTTTTCGGGAAACTCAAACGGCAAGGGGATATTCTCGGTGGCGCTTATGCAGGACGGCAGTATAATAGGCACTGTTAAGGTAGAAGCGGACAGTGTTGACGACATTGACAGGAAGTCGAAGATACGTCAGATAAGTGCGGCGCAAAGCAGTTCCGATAAAAAGGGAATGAGCATTGCAGGGGTAAAATGCGGTGATGACAAGACGGAAGTCAAAAAAGTTTTCGGCAAGCCTGACAGCCCTGACGCAGACGCATGGAAATACAAGAAAAGGGGCTTTTTGGCGACTTTCTTTTTTGATGATGACGGCAAGGTGACAATGCTGAGCATATCGGACATTGATGATGAAGATACCTGATAAAAGGCGGTGTATAAAATGAAACGCAATGACTACATATCATGGGACGAATATTTTATGGGCATTTCACTGCTATCTGCACAGAGGAGCAAGGATTCTCACACGCAGGTAGGGGCGTGCATAGTTTCTCAGGACAACAAGATATTGTCAGTAGGCTACAACGGTATGCCTACCGGGTGTTCTGATGACGAGATGCCATGGGACAGGAACGGAGAGTTTCTTGACACGAAATATCCATTTGTGTGTCATGCCGAGCTTAACGCCATTCTCAATCATGCGGCAGGAAGCTTGCAGAACGCCAAGATATATGTTTCACTTTTTCCATGCAACGAATGTGCAAAGGCTATCATTCAAAGCGGCATAAAGGAAGTCGTTTACTGGGAGGACAAATACGCTGACACTGACGGAGTTAGGGCTTCAAAGAAAATGTTTGAGCTGACGGGGGTAAAGATACGCAGGTATGTGCCTACTAATAGGGAGATAACTATTAGGTTGTAGGAACGTTCGCCCCTACGGATATACATTATTAATATTCGGAAATTTTTATAAAGAAGGAATGTAAAATGTCAAGAAAATACGCTATACTTGGGGAAACGCTTAAACACACTATGTCGCCCCCTATTCACGCCAGGCTTTTTGAGCTGAAAGGACGTGAGTTTGAGTATGAGATACTTGAGGTAAAGCCCGAGGAGCTTAAGGACAAGGCGGAGTATCTTAATTCTCTTAACGGCTACAACATCACTATTCCACACAAAATAGGCATTATCGACTACACTGATGAGCTTGACCAGTCGGCAAAGCGTTATCACTCTGTGAACTGCGTTGACAACAAAAACGGCAGGCACGTTGGTTACAACACTGACTGCGACGGCTTTCTCAGAACTGTTCGTGCAATGAATATCGACTTCACAGGAAAGATACTGCTTATAGGCTGCGGCGGAGTAGGCAGAATGATGGCGATTGAGGCGGCTCTTGCCGGGGCTGACCTTTACATTGCGGTACTGAAAAGCGATATACCTTTGGCTAAGCAGGTAGAGAAAGAGATAAAGGCTATGAAGTCTGACGCCAGGATAACTATTGTTCTCAACACTGAGATACCGACCGACGTTCACTACGAGCTGCTTATGAACGCTTGCCCTGTGGGAATGTATCCTAAGACAAACGCCTGCCCTGTTCCTGATGAAGTAATCGAGGCGAGCGGTGCGGTATTTGACGTTATATATAATCCTCGTGAGACTTTGCTCATGCAGAAAGCCAAGGCTATGGGCAAGAACGCTGTCGGAGGCATGGCAATGCTTGTTTGGCAGGCTGTTTCCGCTCACGAGATATGGGACGGCGACGAATACACAGACGAGGAAGTTCAGTCTATCATAGACGAAATGGAGATCGCTGTGGAGAAGGATTTTAAGTAAAATACATTATAATAAGGATAGTAAATATGAGACCAATTTTTTTGTGCGGCTTTATGGGCTGCGGAAAATCTACTGTGGGAAAGATCTTGGCGAAAAAAATGGGCTGTCAGTGCGTTGACCTTGACAAGTATATCGAAGATACGGCAGGAATGAGCATACCTGAAATATTCGACAAATACGGTGAGGAGCATTTCAGGAAGCTTGAAACCGAGGCTCTTGCAGCATTTGCTGACATTGGCGGCGTTGTTGCAACAGGCGGCGGAGCATTGCTTTCGGAGGAGAACGGCGAGGTGGCTAAAAGATCGGGCATGGTGGTCTTTATCGACACATATTTCAACACCTGCTACGGACGCATAAAAAACGACCCTAACAGACCTATCGCTTACAACTCCACCAGAGAACAGCTTTCAGAGCGGTTTGATTATCGAAGACCTTTATATCTTGCCCACTCACACTATGTCATAAGCGGTGGTTATCCGCCTATCGTCATCGCTTCTAAGATACAAAAGCTTTACAAGAGATTTGATTTCGGGCAGGGCTGATTTAGCTCTTCCCTGCAGGCTCGACCTTCATGTCCACTGCTTTCGGGCTTATCGCAAACCATGCGAGCCTTAAGCTTATGCCCGTTTATCTTGCATTTTTCTTCATACTTCTGCTTGTGATGATGTCAAAAACGGAAAAGCTTTGTCATAATAAATAGTACGGCTTGTGCAAACAGTACCAAATTATTTGTATCTTGGATAATCAAAAATAGCTATTTATAACGAATAATCCAAAAAGTCTGCAAGCACTGATAAAAAATATTGAAAATCCTCCCGACATGTTGTATACTTATGGTATGAAAACGTTATATTAAACTGCAATATGACAGAAGGGAGTTGCAAATGGACATACAGAAAACCGTGCTTGTCGTTGACGACAGCACAACGAACCGATCTATACTTTGCGACATACTACATTCTGACTATACTGTGATCCAGGCAGAAAATGGCATACAGGTTCTTACAATGCTAAAAAAACAGGATAAAAAAGTTGACGCTATAATACTGGATATCATAATGCCCGAAATGGACGGATATGAGTTCATGGATAAAATAAAGCATGATAAAACCTTATCTCAGATACCTGTTATTATTCTAACAGAAAAATCAGACAGAGACACTGAAAAGAAGGTGCTTGAAAGCGGTGCGTGGGACTTTGTTCCAAAGCCTTATGACGCTGATATTATAAAGCTAAGGCTCAAAAACGTTATCGCAAGAAGTCAGGTATCGCTGCTCAAAGAGCTTAATAACGTTATGAATTACGACCCTCTTACGGAGATATATTCAAAGAATAAATTTTTCAGTGCGTCAAAGGCACTTCTTAAGGCTAATCCTGACAAGCAGTTCGCTTTTCTAAGACTAGATATCGACCGTTTCAAGCTTATAAATTCATTTTTCGGCACTGCGTATGGAGACAGACTGCTAAAGCATGTTGCAAAACGTATAAGAGATTTTGCAAAAACAACGGAATGCTGTACCTTTGGTAGGATAGACGCTGACGTTTTCGGTATCTTCACCCCTTATCAGGGCAAGAAAGAAACAGTAAAGCAGATAGAGCAGGCTGTTGAAAACATGAAAAAACTGTCCGCAAGCTATAACATCATGATCGTTTACGGCGTTTATGTGGTGACTGACAGAAGCCTGCCAATATCCTTCATGTGCGACCGTGCCGCTCTTGCCGCTAAAACTGTAAAAGGGCATTATATGAAAAGCTATGCTTTTTATGATGACAAAATGCGGCTTTCTATCGAAAATGAGCAGAATATAATAAATGAAATGAGCGACGCTCTTGAAAATAATGAGTTCGTGCCTTACTATCAGCCTAAGTATGATGTAAAGACAAACAAGCCTGTGGGGGCGGAGGCTCTTGCAAGGTGGATACACCCTACCAAGGGATTTATCTCACCTGGTGTGTTTATCCCTATATTTGAGAAGAACGGCTTTATCTCAAAGCTTGATTTCTACATATGGGAATGCGTATGCAAACAGCTCAAGGAATGGAAAGACAGCGGAGTTCCGCTCTTCCCTGTGTCTGTAAACGTTTCAAGGGTCAATCTTTATAACCCTAATCTTTCAAAAATAATAATCGAACTTACGAAAAAGTATGACGTTGAGCCTAAGTATTTCAACATCGAGATAACGGAAAGCGTTTATACTGACGACAATGTAATGATAGATGATATCACTAGCCAGCTCAGAAATAATGGCTTTACTATCCTCATGGACGATTTTGGCAGTGGCTATTCTTCCCTGAACGTACTCAAAGATGTTCAGGTGGATATGCTAAAAATGGACATGATGTTCATGTTCAAGGCAAAGTATGACGGCCGTGCAGAAACTATAATTTCTTCTGTTATCAGAATGGCCAAATGGCTCAATATCCCTGTTATAGCGGAAGGCGTTGACAGAGCGGAGCAGGTAGAATTTTTGAAAAGCGTAGGCTGTGACTACATTCAGGGTTTCTATTATTCAAAGCCTTTGCCTGCGGCAGAGTATGAAAAGCTTATTTCAGATCAGGAGGAACAGCCTGTGCCTGAGAACGGGACGTCAGTAAACGACCTGCTGTGGGGCAAGGGCGGAGGATTGCTGGCATATATCGACAGCATCGACCAGCCTGCTACGATATATGAATGTTTTCCGGACGGCACAGTGGTAATGGTATGTTCAAACAAGGCGTTTTCACAAAAATACGGCTATGACAGCAGTGTGTACGGCAAACTCAATGTTATGAACTGCATTGACAGCGAATGCAAAGAGAAATTCACAAGCTCTGTAAACAAGGCAATAGAGAGCAAGGACAGAGCAGAATGTGTTCTCAGTATGCACGAGATAAACGGCAAGAAGCACTGGTTCAAGACGCATTTACGATTTATCAGCGAAACAGGTATAAGCTCTGTGCTTATAGCGTATTTCACGGACGTGACCGACATGGTGTTGACGGATAAACGCATAAACGACTATAAGAACTATATCCAAAACGAAATAGACCGAAAGCACAAGATCCTTATTGTAAGCAACAACAGCGACGCACGCTGTCAGCTCGAAGAGATACTTTCTCAGGAAAATACTGTTTTCACTGCAGAAACCATTCAGGAAGGGAAAAAGCTTCTTCTTAACGAGGATATCGACCTTATTTATTTTGACATACAGCTTATTTCCAAGGACGACGAATTTCCTCTTGACATTGATGAGAGAAGACTCCCCGTTATTGCTATAACCCAGGCTCATAGCGTACTTAAAGGCATGACAAAATTGAAGAACAGAGTTTCAGACTTTGTTATGAAGCCGTATATAGATGAGCTGGTACGTCTGAGAACGAACAATCTTTTAAAGATCAATATTTCAGGCAGTGCAAACGAAAAATATTTTAGCCGGACGAAATGATCTGAAAAAGTCCTCTGCGATAAGCGGGGGCTTTTTTCTATTATTAAGCTGTCAGCTTTATTGACAAAATATACACTATCTGATATTATATAGGTATGAATGCTGAAAGCGAGGGAGAAAAAATGTATCTTGACAAGTGGCGTGTGGCAATAAGAAATTTGAAAAATTCGCTTTTTTCATATCCAAACACGGCTCAAAGCTGTTTCCCTGACCCTATCACGGACGACACAGTGTTTTACTGCGTTCAAGGTCTTGTATATGGCAGTCAAAAGTTCCCTGACGGAAAATTCATACGCAGTTCTCCTGTGACCTCGGTATACTCCGAGGACGGAAAGCTTTTTGCCAAAACAATAAACAACATTTATGAGCTTAAAACGCCAAGCGATTATTTTGACTGCGATATCGCTGAAAATGCCGCACAAAAAACAGGAAGCAGTGAGCTTGCTGAAACAGCTAAAATGCAGAGAGAAAAGCTCACGGCACAGCTTGATAAATTTTTCACGATCTGCCAGAGGCTTTGTGATAATGGACAGGCTGACGTTGCAAATGAGTTACCTGAAGATACTCTTGTTATATGCTATTACGGCACTGACCCACATGGAAACAAGATGTTCTACAAAAAGGAAGATATGGTAGTGCCTGTTTTTGCATATGTGACCGTTGGGCTGGTCATTGATTCTGTGGGGCTTGCGGAAAGCGAGGAAAAGCTGGAATCATGGGATACGCTGGGGAGATATTATATTGACAGCGAGCTTATGGAGTTTTATGACTGTGACACGAAAAACCTTATTTTCTGCAATTTGACGAACTCTCCTATATATGTCACAATCTACGAAAGCTCCGCTGCTATGCTCTGTATGCCGAACACGGCTAAGATAGCTTCAAGAAAAGTAAAAGAAAAATAAAACTTTTATCCGTCTGAGATCTCAGGCGGATTTTTTTATTGCACAATATAGAAAAGAACGTGAAAATTAATAGAATGTTAAACTTTTAACGTGCCATAGCAATTGAATAATCGTCGAAAGTGTAGTATAATTTTCTTATATAGTTGCTTTTTGATGTAAAATAATATATTTAACTATTTTTTGTATCGTGAGGAAAAGATCATGGAAATTTTAAAACAGCGTATTCTTAAGGACGGAGTAGTAAAGGAAGGAAACGTTCTCAAAGTCGATAAATTCCTTAACCACCAAATGGACGTCAAGCTTTTCAACGATATCGGTGAGGAGTTTGCAAAGAGATTTGCAGGAACAGGCGTAAACAAGATACTAACTATCGAGTCATCCGGTATCGGCATTGCCTGCATTGCGGCACAGCATTTTAACAACTGCCCTGTTATTTTTGCAAAGAAAACTCTCAGCAAAAATCTTGACGGCGAAATGTTCGTTACTCAAGTAAAGTCCTACACAAAGGGCGTTACATATGACGTAATGGTATCTGAAAAATATCTCGGCAAGGGCGACAAGGTGCTTATTATAGACGATTTTCTTGCTAACGGCTGTGCTCTTATGGGGCTTATAGATATCGTAAAGCAGTCCGGGGCTGAGCTTGCAGGAGCAGGTATCGTTATCGAAAAGGGCTTCCAGGTTGGCGGAAAGACTATCCGTGACATGGGCGTAAAGCTCGAATCTCTTGCTATCGTTGACTCTATGGACAACGGCACTATCACTTTCAGGGACTAACGCACAAAGCGTTACCAATAAATATTTTATGGAGGAAGATCAAACATGAAGGTAAGACGTATTCTTGCGCTTGTTCTTTCTGCGGCTCTTGCTGTAACAGCTCTTACAGCTTGTACATCTGCTAAGGACGAAGCATCACAGAAGTCGGCTGACAATCAGACGGCAACTCTCAGCTATGACACTGTAAAGATCGGTGTTATACACATCGGCAACCCTGCCGACGGTTCAGGCTACACATATGCTCACGATCAGGGTATCGTTGGTATGCAGAAGGAGCTTGGACTTAAAGACGATCAGATCGTAAGAAAAAACAACGTATCAGACAGCGACCCTGCTGCTACAGAAACAGCTATCCGTGAGTGCATCGAGGAAGGCTGCAACATCATCTTCGGCACAAGCTGGGGCTATATGGACAAAATGGAGTCCCTTGCAGAAGAATATCCTGACGTTTATTTCTGCCACGGCACAGGCTACAAGAACAACGGCAAGAACCTTAACAACTACTTCGGAAGAATTTATCAGGCAAGATACCTCACAGGTATCGTTGCAGGTATGAAGACAGAGTCAAATCTTATCGGTTACGTTTCCGCTATGGGCAGCGAGAACTCTGAGTGCACAGGCGGTATCGACGCTTTCGCAATGGGCGTTTATTCTGTAAATCCTGACGCTAAGGTTTATGTAAAGGTAACAAACAGCTGGTATTCACCAACAGAGGAAACAAACGCTGCAAAGGCTCTTCTTTCTGAGGGCTGCGACGTTATCGCTCAGCACTGCGACACACCTAACCCACAGCTCGAGGCTGAAAGCGCAGGCAAGTGGGGCGTAGGCTACAACACAGATATGTCTAAGGACGCTCCAAAGGCTACACTTACTTCAACTCTTTGGAACTGGTCTGCATACTACACATATCAGGTAAAGCAGATCGTAGATGGCAACTGGAAGTGTGAGAACTACTACGGCGGCATGGCTGACGGTCTTGTAGACATCGCTCCTCTGAACAAGGATCTCTGCACAGAGGATATGCAGAAGGCTGTTGACGAGGCTAAGGCTAAGCTTGAGGACGGCTCATTCAACGTATTTGACGGCGTTATCGAAACAAACGACGGCAAAACAGTTGGCGAAGAGGGCAAAACTCTTGACGACGCTACTATCACAGGCGGAATCAACTGGTACTTCAAGAACGTTGAGGTCAAGTAATAAGGCTTAACAGCTTAACAAAACATTTATACGGGCGGTGCAGGTTGCCGCCTGTTTTGTTAATGATATGAGCATACGGCAGCAGGTAATCCTGCTGTCGGTTTCTGATGACATTAGCAAATCTAAGGAAGTTCATAAAAAGGAGCTGAAAGTATGAGTGAAGAAATATCTGCTGAGATCGCTGTAAAATGCAGCGGTATAACAAAAGTTTTCGGCAGCGTGGTTGCAAACGACGGCATTGATCTTGAAGTAAAATACGGTGAGATACTTGCACTGCTGGGCGAAAACGGATCAGGAAAGACCACGTTGATGAATATGCTTTCGGGTATCTATCACCCTGACAAGGGCAATATCTACATTGCCGGCAAGCCTGAGGCGATAAATTCACCTATGGATTCTATCGAACTTGGCATAGGCATGATACATCAGCACTTCAAGCTTGTGGAGGTGTTCTCCGCCGCAGACAACATTGTGGCAGGCACAAAGGGCAAGCTTAAGAGCAAGGGCGCTGTAAGAGATGAGATAAAAAAGATATCTGAACAGCTTGGTCTTGAAGTTGACCCTGACAAAAAGGTATACAATATGTCCGTCAGTGAAAAGCAGACAGTTGAGATACTGAAGGTGCTTTACAGGGGTGCTAAAATACTTATTCTTGACGAGCCTACGGCGGTTCTTACTCCGCAGGAAACTGAAAAGCTTTTCAATATCCTGAGAAAAATGAAAGCTCAGGGCTGTGCTATCATTATCATCACCCACAAGCTGGGCGAGGTAATGGATATATCTGACAGAGTGACCATACTGCGAAAGGGCAAGAGCGTTGAAACTGTAAACACAGCAGAGAGCAGTGAAAAGCAGCTCACTGAGCTTATGGTGGGCAAGGCGGTGGAGCTTTCAATAGAAAGACCTGAACCTGTGAACGTAAAGCCGATACTTAACGTAGTCGATCTGACGGTAAAGAACTCTGAGGGAAGCATTGCTCTCGATGACGTAAGCTTTGTTATAAACAGGGGCGAGATACTTGGTGTGGCAGGCATTGCAGGAAGCGGTCAGAAAGAGCTTTGCGAGACTATCGCAGGGCTTCAGAAGATAGAAAAGGGCGCAGTGCTTTACAACAAGGAGAACATCATAGGCAAGACACCTAAGGAGATAATAAATCTCGGCATAAGCATGAGCTTTATCCCTGAGGACAGACTTGGAATGGGTCTTATCGCTTCGGTGGGAATGACGGACAATATGCTTCTTAAAACATACAAGCAGGGCAAGCTTTGCTTTGTAGACAGAAAGCCTGCTAAGGCGCTTTCAAAGGAGCTTATAGAAAAGCTTGAAATAAAAACTCCGTCCACGGAGCTTCCTGTAAGAATGCTTTCAGGTGGAAACGTTCAGAAAGTCCTGCTTGGACGAGAGATACACAGTGAGCCTGACCTGCTCATAACCGCATATCCTGTTCGTGGACTTGACATAAACTCATCATATCTTATATACTCGCTTCTTAACGAGCAGAAGAAAAAGAACACGGCTGTGCTTTTCATAGGCGAGGATCTTGACGTTCTTCTGGAGCTTTGCGACAGGATAATGGTGCTTTGTCACGGCAAGATAACAGGTATTTGTGACGCCAAAAAGGTCACAAAGGAACAGGTGGGCATGATGATGACAGGCTCGACAATGGAGGAGGTGCTGGGCATTGGCTGATATTATAAAAAAAGAGCCTCTTATAAGAATAGCCAAGCGTGCTGAACGCTCAAACAAGCAAAAGCTTATCATAAGGCTTCTGTCGGTGCTTCTGGCTATTTGTGCAGGCGGAATATTCATTCTTATTCTTGGCAAAGATCCGTTTTCATACTATGCGAAAATGGTAAAGGGCGCTTTTATCGGCAAGAACGCCGCAAGCCCTTTTATGCCGTTCAAAGAGACAATAAAGATAATGATACCGCTTCTTATATCTTCTCTTGGCATTACACTTGCGTTTAAGATGAAGTTTTGGAATATCGGTGCAGAGGGTCAGATAATAATGGGCGGAGTTTTCGCTTCATACTTCGCTCTTTATCATTACGATATGCCTCACTATCTGCTTTTCATTGTAATGTTTATTGCGGCGATGATAGGCGGAGGACTTTACGGAATTATTCCTGCATTTTTCAAGGCAAAGTTCGACACAAACGAAACTTTGCTCACCCTTATGCTCAACTATATCGCACTTTACGTTATAGATTGGCTCACAAAGGGCGCATGGCAGGATCCTGAATCAAAGGGATATCCTAAGATAGCAAGATTTGACCTTAACGCATGGCTTGACTCGCTAGGCGGTGTTCAGGTAGGCTGGGTGATAGGTCTGGTGCTTGTGGTATTGGTATTTATCTATCTTAAATACACAAAGCAGGGCTACGAGATAGCTGTAGTATCAGACAGCCATGCAACTGCAAGATATGCAGGCATGAGCCCTAGCAAGATAATGATAAGAACTATGTTTTTGAGCGGTGCTATCTGCGGTATCGCAGGAATGGTGCAGGCTTGCGGAACAGAACACACACTTTCCACATCTGTTGCAGGCGGAGTAGGCTTCACGGCTATCATAGTTGCATGGCTTGCAAACCTCAATCCGTTCGGCATACTTGTAGTGTCGTTCCTATTTGCAGTTTTGGAGAAGGGCAGCACGGTAGTATCGTCTGAATTTGTGCTTTCACCTTACTGCTCGAACGTTTTGCAGGGAATAATCCTGTTCTTCGTGCTTGGCTGTGAGTTCTTCATCAGATACAGATTTGTAACAAGAGGAGGCAGGAAAAATGACTAGACTTATTTCATTCCTTGCCCATGCGGTATATATGGGTACTCCTCTGCTTTTCGGCACAGTAGGAGAGATACAGAACGAAAAGGCAGGACACCTTAACCTTGGCGTTGAGGGAACAATGGCAATGGGCGCTTGCGCAGGCTTTATGGTAGCATACAAGACAGGCAGTCTATGGCTTTCCATACTTGCGGCATTTCTTATGGGTGCGCTTGTTTCGCTTATCTATGCTTTTCTTACCATAACAATGATGGCAAACCAAAACGTGACAGGTCTTACACTGACTATATTCGGCACGGGACTTTCAAACTTCATAGGCGAGCAGATGATATCCGCTTCACCTACAGGCAACCTCAAACTGCCTGACGGGGTGATGAGCAGTCTGAAAAACATTGACATACCGCTTCTCAGCAAGATACCTGTTCTTGGAGAGGTGCTTTTCTCACAGAACATTTTCACGTATCTGAGCATTGTTATCGCTGTGATAATGTTTATCTATCTGAAAAAGACTAAGGTGGGTCTTAACCTTAGAACTATCGGTGAAAATCCTGCTGTTGCGGACGCTGTGGGAATAAGCGTTGTGAAATACAAATACATAAACGTTCTTATCGGCGGAGGAATATGCGGAATAGGCGGAGCGTTCTGCTCAATGGTAATAAACGGCGGTGTTTGGATGGCAAACAGCGTGAACGGTCTTGGCTGGATAGCTGTAGCGCTTGTTATCTTTGCTGTATGGAATCCTGCAAGGGCCATTTACGGAGCGTATATTTTTGGTGCATTCATGGTGCTGAAATACTACTTCCCGAAAAACCTCGGCTTCACTGTTCCTGAGTCATTCTTTGATATGCTCCCATATCTTGTAACGGCTCTTGTTCTTATCATCACTTCTGTGAAAAAATCAAGAGAGCGTTCACAGCCACAATCCTGCGGTATAAATTATTTCCGTGAGGAGAGATAGGATATTGAAGCTTGGCATTGTTTTCAAAGTGTAAAATAATTCTCAAGCCCTGAGAAAGCGGGCTGTCGAGGGCGCCAGCCCCTACAATATATTACAGATAATACCTAAAGCAACATATTTAAAAGCTCTGCGTTTTGCAGGGCTTTTATTTTTGCCCTAGTGACAAAATGCAGAAGATGTGATATAATCAGATAAAAGAGGGGGTGAGAAAATGCTCAATATATACGAAAAATGCCCACAGCCTAGGTTTTTCACCTGCGGCTGTCTTGAGAATGATGGTGGTTTTCTGCACATCAGGAGAACGCTTAACTGTGATGTGCTTATTTTTGTGACAGAGGGGACGCTTTTTATCACAATGAACGACACCGATCTTGCCGTGTGTCCGGGAGAATATGTCCTCCTGCCCTCCGGCACAGAACATTGGGGCACAAAGCCATGCGCAGGCAGGCTTTCATATATGTGGGTACACTTCTCTGCTCCGAAAACCCGTGGAGAAAGCTGTCCTGAAAGCGGCTTTGCATACCTTATCCCTGAGCATTTCACCGCCGCAGACCCTGGACGTGTGAGCATCATTTTCAGACAGCTTCTTGACTATCAGCGACAGGAAAGGCTTTACACTGAAATGCTCCCTGTCTGCACACTTTCAATGCTTCTTATGGAGATAACACAGCAATATCTTGCCGCCGGGAATGAACATGAGATATCCCCGAAGATATACAACATCTGCCAATGGATAAGATCGAACTGTCAGAAAAAGCTCACGGCAGAGATGATAGCACGGCATTTTCACTACAACGCTGAATATCTTTCCCTTATCTTCAAGAGGGAAACAGGCTGTACGCTTATAAAATATCTAAGCCGCACTAGAATAGACATCGCCAAAAGGCTTCTTGAAACGGAGGGCATAAGTATAAAGGAAACCGCCTATTCAAGCGGTTTTTTTGACGAAAAATACTTTATGAGGACCTTTCGCAAGCTTGAGGGCATGACGCCTATGCAATATCGTGAGGCGTTTAGGAAAAGGAATATCAACAGCAAATAAAACACAAATTCGTGTTTTATGCTGTGGGGGCGACCTTGGGTCGCCCGTTTATCCTAGCAATGCCATGTAAATTTGTGAAATAAAAAAGCGATACCGCACAAAATTGTGAGATATCGCTTTTTCTGTTATATTGTAAACCTCTGAAATTTTGTTAGGATAAATGGGTAGGCAGGCAAACAGGCGGGCGAACACTGTTCGCCCCTACACAAGGTTTGATAAAAACTTACTTCTTCTCAGAGAAATAAACTGTGTATTCCTCGTCCATAACGTCGTAAAGTGGCTTGAATGTGATGTTATATTCCTGTCCCTTTGTGATATACTCGTTCTGCTTCCATGGGAATGTGCTGTAGGTGTGTTCTATCTGTGGCTCGAAAATATCGGCAGGCTTTGAGTAGTCGCCGTGCAGACCGCAGTCACAGCCTGTTATGCCTGCAAGAACTATCGGTCCGTCAACTGCTGCCGCAAGGTATGGCATATCTTCAAGACGCTCCATTCTTATTTCTGACGGGAAGAAAAGACCAACTGTGTCGTTCTGCCACTCCCCTGCCAGCTTTATATAGCCGTTTGCGATCTCAGCCTTTACTGCATTGCCGTTCACTGTCACTTCAGGCTCACCGCTTACCCATTCAGGCAGGCGAAGCTTCAGAACAAAAGCTGTCTTTTCTTCACAGCTTACTGTGAACTTCATTGACCAGCGTGCCATTGTGAAGTCAGAATGTTCGTCAAAGAAAGTCTGGCTGTTGTAGTTTTTCATATCAGTTGTCTGCTCAATATGAACAGGCTTGTCTGATACTGTGATATCAGCCTTTGAAGGTATATACTGGCTGACAATAACGCCCTCACTGTCTGTAAAATAGACAAGGTCAGGATAAAGAGTCTGAGCCTGCACCATTGTTCCGTGACAGCACCAGAAATCGTGGGTCTTGCTGCCCCATTTTTTCTTTGAGCCGTGTTTAAGAGGCAGGAAATATGTTGGCATACCGGTAGAAGCGTTCTGCTGTGCAAGGAAACCGTTATAAAGGCAACGCTCGATGTAATCTGCATACTTTGTGTCACCTGTCCACTTGAAGAGGTAGTCGGCAGTTCTTACGAGGTTGTATACAGTGCAGAACTCCTGATCTGACGCACCAAGGAAATGACCCAGCTGATGAGGCGGCACCCAGAACTCACCCGAGTTTGCGCCGCTTGTGGCGTATGTTCCACGGTCTGTGACAGCACACTTGAAAAATCTCTCTGTGCGTGTTTTCCACTTTTCATCCCCTGTTATCTCATACATTCTTGCCGCACCATGAGAAAGCGGGATACCTGCGTTTGCGTGGTCGTTTGTGAGAGCGTCGCCGCCCTTATCAAGAGTATCAAAAACGCAGTTTCCGCTGTAGCGTTCGGCAAGCTTCATATACTTTTCGTCTTTTGTTATGCCGTAAAGGTCAGCCCAGACTTCGAGCATACCGCCCTGCTCGCCCTTATAGATGGCGTCGGGTGAACGTTTCAGCATCTCGTCTGTCCAATGAACATACCAATCTGCAAGCTTGCCCACAACGTCAAGAGCCTGCTCATTGCCTGTGTATTTATACACGTCAGTAAGACCCATGACAGTTTTGTGCATTACATACTGAGGCGACCACACATACTGACCTCTTGCCATCAAATCGAAATACTTTTCAGGGATAGAGCCTATCCACTCGCCGCCATTGAGCTTCTGACAGCGTGCAAGCTCGCTTATTATCTTATCAAGCTTTGCTTTAAGCTCAATATCCTCATTTGAAGCGCAATAAGCTGCCGCCGCAGACAGCCAATGACCGAGAAAATGACCTCTCAACTGGCAGGTAGGAGCTTCCCAGCCCCAGTGGAGCTTTGCTCCTTCAGGATCGTCCACCACCTGAAGCCCCGGCATTACAACGCCTGCTTCCAGGTAGAAATTCTGCAAAAGGCAAGTGGAGTCAAGCTCAAAAAGATAGTTTCTGTTAAGGTCGGCTCTTTCACGAAAAAGTCCTGAAAGCAGCGTAACGTTATGTCTGTTCACTTTATCAAGCATAGAAGATACCTCCGAAATTTTATTTTTTCTATACTTGATTATAACAGCAAACCGCATATCTTTCAAGTGGACAAAACCCGAGATTTTATGGACAAAGCTTAGGTATTCATAGCCCAATTACGATACAACAAAAGAAATGGGCGACCAAAGGTCGCCCATACGCTTTGCTTTGTTAGGTTATGATAAACTGTTTTACTTCGCCTTTGCCGAAGCCACAAAAGATTTGAGCTCCTCCTCAGGCATATAGCCGACAGTTGAAGCAACTACCTTGCCATGTTTCACAACAAAAAGGGCAGGTATGCTCGAGATACCGAAAGCGGCTGCAAGCTCGTTTTCCTCGTCAACGTTGACCTTACCCACCTTTACAGAACTGTCCTCCTCAGAATACTTATCCACCAGTGGTGAAAGCATTTTGCACGGACCGCACCATGCTGCCCAGAAGTCAAGCAGGACAGGCTTTTCCGAGTGCATTACTTCGTTTTCAAAATTATCCTTTGTTATGACCTTTACAGACATTTTTCACAGCTCCTTTTCTAGTCCTTGCTTTTGTAATAGAGCATACAATGGCAGAAGCCCTCAAAATTCGGGTCGGCTATCTGCTCACGGAACTCTTTGCACATACACTTGTTTTCCTCCGTGCGCTGTATCCTGCACGGACAATAGCCACCTGTGCGTTTAAGCCCCTCTTTTATGCTCTTTACCATTTCTTTATCATCATTAAGACGTACCATTACTACCTATCCTTTGCAGATATGTTTAAATTATTCCTTGACAAATGCCTTTACTATCTCGCCGATATACTGATAGTGATAATCCTTGTCAGAATACCATTTCTCATCGTTTTCAGTATCAACAAAGCACTCAGGCTTCATCTCCTGAACATAAGCCTTTTTGCACACAAGCACCATATCAGCTTCCGCAAAAGCTGTTACCTCCACGCCGTTTTCAGACACGAACACAGGGGTCAGACCCGTTTCCTTTGCCTTGTCGCAGTCACGTCCGCTGTGAGAGCCGCAGAATGAAAGTGCCTTTTTATAGTCCTCTTTGAAAAAGCTTATGGTGAAATATTCTGCCTTGTCGATAAATTTCTTTGTATATCTCTGTGGTCTTATAACTGTGGTGAAGGTGTTCTTTCCCCACATAACGCCTGCAAAGCCCCATGAAGCTGTCATTGTGTTCCAGCCACTCTCGTCGCCTGCTGTTACAAGAAACCACTCCTTGCCTATCTTTTTGTATGGATTGAAGTCAATAGCGTCAAGCTTTTCTGTTACCTCTTTGAAACCGTTGAAACTGCTCATTTTCATTACCGCCTTTCAGTATTATGTCAGACTTATCATACTTATTGTACACCAATATCGTATAGAAAACGTCTGAGTATATTATATATCATTTCTTATGAAATTGCAACCCCTTGAAAACCCTGAAATATTGTACAAAAATCGTTAAAACAGGGCTTTTTTGTGTTGCTTTTTTTGAAGAATAGTGATATAATTGAATTAAGTATTTGTAAAGCTGTTTTTGTGTTTTTGGTTTAGCTGTTTTATTTTATGCCGTTACAATACTCAATATGTATATCTTTTGAAGTTTATACAGAATAAATTGTATATCACCCAAAAATATACATTAAAAAGCCTTAAAATGTGTATAAATATAAAATTTTTATGCAAAAGCACTTGACAATGCTGTATAAAGGTGTATAATAATTTTATCGGCATGAGAGCCGTGAAAATATTATACAAACATACTTACTACATACAATGGAGGAATTTTGTTATGGCAAAAGAGATCAAAAAGGTTGTCCTTGCTTATTCCGGCGGACTTGATACATCTATCATCATTCCGTGGCTCAAGGAAAACTACAACAACTGCGAAGTAATCGCTGTTTCAGGAAACGTTGGTCAGGGCACAGAGCTTGACGGTCTTGAGGAAAAGGCTATCAAGACAGGCGCTTCTAAGCTCTATATCGAGGACCTTACAGAAGAGTTCATCGAGGATTATGTATATCCAACAGTACAGGCTGGCGCTGTTTATGAAAACCAGTACCTCCTCGGCACTTCATTTGCTCGTCCAATCATTGCAAAGAGAATAGCTGAGATCGCTATCGAAGAGGGCGCTGACGCTATATGCCACGGCTGCACAGGTAAGGGCAACGATCAGGTAAGATTTGAGCTTGCTATCAAGGCTTTCGCTCCTGATATGCAGATAATCGCTCCTTGGAGAATCTGGGATCTCAAGTCAAGAGAGCAGGAGATCGAGTATGCTGAGGCACACAACATTCCTCTGAAGATAAACAGAGAAACAAACTACTCAAAGGACAAGAACCTCTGGCACCTTTCACACGAAGGTCTGGATCTTGAAGATCCTGCAAACGAGCCACAGTATGAGAAGCCGGGCTTCCTTGAAATGGGCGTTTCACCTATCATGGCTCCTGACAAGCCAACTTATGTAACTATCCACTTTGAAAAGGGTATCCCAACAGCAGTTGACGGCGTTGAGATGAACGGCAAGGAGCTTGTTACAAAGCTAAACGAGCTTGGCGGTGCAAACGGTATCGGTCTTGCTGACCTTGTTGAGAACAGACTTGTTGGTATGAAGTCAAGAGGCGTTTATGAAACTCCAGGCGGAGCTATCCTTTACAAGGCTCATGAAGTTCTTGAAACTATCACACTTGACAAGGAAACTGCAAGAGTTAAGCAGTATCTTTCAATCAAGTTTGCTGACATTGTTTACAATGGTCAGTGGTTCACTCCTCTTCGTGAAGCTATGAGCGCATTTGTTACAGAAACACAGAAAACTGTTACCGGCGACGTTAAGCTGAAGCTTTACAAGGGCAACATGATAAACGCAGGCGTAACATCTCCATACACACTTTATGATGAAGAAGTTGCTACATTCGATGAGGACAATGTTTACAATCAGGCTGATTCAGCAGGATTCATCAACCTCTTCGGTCTGCCTATCAAGGTAAGAGCTAAACTCGAGCAGAAGAGAAACGCTAAGAAGGACTAATAGCGACGTTCTGTTTCACAGAGCATAAAGGTGTATAGCCTTAAAAAGTTTGTATAATATTTTTCACGGAGGTTTTGATATGTCAGATAACAACAGCATTTTTGAGCCTGCAATAGACAAGAAGGTCGAGATCTCTTATGACAGCCTGCCGAACTCCTCTTTTGAGGACGTAAACCTCGGCGGAGCAAAGTTCTCGAACGTAAATCTTAAGGAAGCCGTTTTCGATGACGTTAATATGGATGAGACACATTTCAACAACGTCAGCATGAAAGAAAGCGACTTTGCAGATATGTATATGGTAAACACAAAGTTCTTGGGCGTAAATCTCAGCAACTCGAGATTTGGCTGCTCTATCATGAACAATGTTGAGTTTAAAAATCCTGATCTTAAGAACTCACAGTTCATTCACTGTGACCTTACAAACGTTGAGATAAACGATTGCAAGATAGACGGTCTGAAGATCAACGGCGTGGATATCCAGAAGCTGCTTGAACAGCACGAAAAGGAAATGTGATCCGCACTTATTGAAATGTATTGGGGCAGGATGATCCTTTGGGGTCATTTTGCCCATACATTTTTTATATTTGATAACTTGAAATAAACATAAAGGACGGTTTTAAAATGGCAGGAAAAATGTGGGCAGGAAGATTTACAAAGGAAGTTGACGAAAGAGTCAATGATTTCAATTCATCTATTTCCTTTGACGCAAGAATGTACCGCTATGATATAGAGGGTTCTATGGCGCACGCCACTATGCTTGGCGAGTGCGGTATAATCGAAAAGCACGAAAGCGAAAAAATAGTCCAGGGACTTAAAGGTATTCTTGCGGATATCGACGAGGGCAAATTACAGTTCGACCCTACTGCAGAGGACGTTCATATGTTTGTTGAGGCTGAGCTTACCAAAAGGCTTGGCGACACAGGCAAGAGGCTTCATACGGCAAGATCAAGAAACGATCAGGTTGCACTTGATGTGAGAATGATACTCAGAGCCGAAACAAAAGAGATAATCGAGCTTGTGAAAAAGCTTGAACACACTATCCTTGACATTGCAGAGAAAAATCTCACAACTGTTATGCCGGGATATACTCATCTTCAGAGGGCACAGCCTATCACATTTGCTCATCACCTCATGGCATATGCAAATATGCTTCTGAGAGATATTTCAAGACTTGAGGACAGCTACAAGAGAACGAACATCATGCCTTTGGGAAGCGGTGCTCTTGCATCTACAACTTACCCTATAAACAGACAGAGAGTTTGCGACCTGCTTGGCTTCGACGAGATAACACAGAACTCGCTTGACGGCGTTTCAGACAGAGATTTCTGCATAGAGCTTTGCTCAGCTATCTCACTGCTTATGATGCACCTTTCAAGATTTTCTGAGGAGATAATCCTTTGGTGCTCATGGGAGTTCAAATTTATCGAGCTTGACGACGCTTATGCAACAGGTTCGTCTATCATGCCGCAGAAGAAAAATCCTGACGTTACTGAGCTTATAAGAGGAAAGACAGGAAGAGTTTACGGCGATCTTAACACACTGCTCGTAATGATGAAGGGTCTGCCGCTTGCATACAACAAGGATATGCAGGAGGACAAGGAAGCTATTTTTGACGCTATCGACACTGTTAAGCTTTGTCTTAAAACCTTCGACCCGATGCTTGCCACAATGAGAGTTATCCCTGAGAACATGAGAAACGCCGCAGCCAAGGGCTTTATCAACGCTACAGACTGTGCTGACTATCTTGTTAAAAAGGGTATGCCTTTCAGGGACGCTTACAAGATAACGGGCACTCTCGTTCACACCTGCATTGAAAAGGGCTGCACCCTTGAAACTCTCCCATTGGAGGAGTACAAGAAGCTCACTGACAACTTTGACAAGGACGTTTATGACGCTATCAGCCTTGAAACCTGCGTAATGCAGAGAAAAGCGGCAGGCGGTCCTGCGCCTGAGTCTGTAAAAGCTCAGATAGAATATGTCAGAAATAAGCTTTGATAAACACCGCTCCCCTGTTAAGGCGGCACTGCTATATCTTGTGCTGTGGGAGCTTGCGACAGTTATAATGTGGCTTTTTACGGCTAAGCTTTTTGTGTTATATCCGCTGTTTGCGGTGGGATTTACGGTGGTGTACCCTGTGTGTACATGGTGGGCTTGCTACCGACACGCTAAGAACTACGGCTTGAAATGGTATGTTGCGCCTGTGATGATAGCGGTTTCGGTGATAGAATATATCTTCGTGGAGGAAGCAAGGTCGGTAGTGCCGAACTTTATCGTACTCACTGTGTTGACCGCAGGCTTCGCTGCAGGTATTGGAAACTGCTTTGCGGATAAGGACGCAATAAATGCCGCAAAGGAAGATAAAAAGCGTAAAAAGCTGAAAAAAGAACCTGAATACAAGAACATTTTGGACGATAATTAAAAGTATGCAGACGGCTAAAGAGCTGTCAGCCAAACGGGCGAACACTGTTCGCCCCTACAAAAGTTTGCGTTTGCATGAGCATACAGATTATTGACAGACAAAATCATAAAGTTTTATAAAAGGATATGAAGAAAAATGAAAACAAGAGTTTTTATTGACGGCAAAGAGGGAACAACGGGACTTCAGATATATGAGCGTTTTCAGAACAGAAATGACGTTGAGATAATGCTCATTGACGAGGAAAAGCGCAAGGACGTGAACGAGAGAGCAAAGATGATAAACTCATCGGATATCACTTTTCTCTGCCTGCCTGACGCAGCGGCAATAGAGGCGGCTTCACTTTGCACAAACCCTGACGTTAGGATAATAGACGCTTCTACCGCCCACAGAACAAACCCTGCATGGGACTATGGTTTCCCTGAGCTTTCTGAAAAGCATAGAGAGAATATCCGCAATTCAAAAAGAGTTGCAAACCCAGGCTGTTATGCAAGCGGCTTTATAAGCCTTGTTTATCCTCTCGTAAAGGCAGGAGTGCTTCCTGAGGATTATCCTGTTACCTGCCATGCAGTTTCAGGCTACAGCGGCGGCGGAAAGAAAATGATAGCCGCTATGGAGAGCGAAAATAAAACAAAGGAAATGTATTCTCCACGTCAGTATGCACTTGGGCAGAAGCACAAGCATATCCCTGAAATGCAGGCGGTGTGCGGACTTAAATATAAGCCTATGTTCAATCCGATAGTGGACGACTATTATAATGGTATGGTTGTTTCTGTGCCGCTGGTGACAAGATGTCTGACAAAGAAGTATACACCTGAGAATATCCATGAAATAATGGCGGAGCATTATCTTGGTCAGCATTTCGTTAAGGTAATGGAGCTTGGTGGAACGGAAACGCTTCCTGACGGATTTATCGCAGCAAATACATTGGCCGGAACAAATAATATGCAGATATTTGTCTGCGGAAATGAAGATCAGATCTTGCTTATGTCGAGATTTGATAACCTTGGAAAAGGCGCAAGCGGCGCAGCAATACAGAATATGAATATAATGTTGGGTATAAACGAAGCAACAGGGTTGGAATAACAAAAAAGCAAAAAACAAACCAAAAGCACCGCACAAAAAATCGCCGGTGCAGGGCGGCGTTAGCCCTGCCGAGGGACGGGGGCGAGCAGCCCCAGCGGGGGCAAAATAAAGCCAAAAGCAAAATCAAACCCAACAGGGGGCAGAGCCCCCTCCACAAAAGTACGGTCTAAAAAAAGCGGCGGACAAAAAAAATAAAACAAACCGAAGTAAAATTTCTCAACCAAGCCTAAAAAACCAACAAAACTCCGCCGCTTTTGTCATTTGAACAGCGAAGCGTCTTCAAATGACTCGCCAACGGCGACAATAAGCTCCCCACAAAGGAGAGCAATTCCCGACCAATGAGTGCGAATATAAAAGTGCGGAAAAAATAAGCGGGCGAACGCTGTTCGCCCCTACAGAAATAATTAATAGAAAAAATCTGTCCTGATCTAATTAGTGTGAAAATTTTGTAAGGAGTTTTGAATATGAAAGAGATATCAAAGAAAAATTTCGACGGCTATAAGTATGTAGACGGCGGCGTGTGTGCTGCAAAGGGCTTTAAGGCTAACGGTCTTTATTGTGGCATAAAGGAAAACCCTACAAAAAAACCTGACCTTTGCCTTGTGGAGTCTGACGTTATGTGTTCAGCCGCCGGCGTTTTTACTCAGAATAAGGTCAAGGGTGCTCCTGTTACTGTTTCTCAGAAAAATCTTGCTAAAACAGGCGGCAAGGCTAAGGGCTTTATCCTTAACTCCAAAAACGCTAACACCTGCAACGCTGACGGTGAGGAAAAGGCTTACAAAATGTGCGAGATGACTGCCGCTAAAATGGGCGTTAAGCCTGAGGAAATTCTTATCGCTCAGACAGGCGTTATCGGTCAGATACTCCCTCTCGAGCCTATCGAAGCTAAGATAGACGAGCTTTATGAGGGACTTTCCTATGAGGGCAACGAAAAAGCCGCTATTGCTATCATGACTACTGATACAGTGAAAAAGGAAGTGGCTGTTGAGTTTGATCTGGACGGCAAGATCTGCCACGTTGGCGGCATGGGCAAAGGAAGTGGTATGATACACCCTAACATGGCGACTACGCTCAACGTTATCACTACAGACTGCGCTGTATCCTCCGAAATGCTCAAAAAGGCGCTCACTGAGATAGTGAAGATAACATATAACTGCCTGTCTGTTGACGGTGACCAGTCAACGAATGATACCTGTGCTGTTATGGCTAACGGACTTGCAGGAAACCCTGAGATAACAGCCGAGGGTGAGAGCTACGAGGTGTTCAAAAAAGCTCTTTATATCGTCATGATGAACATTACAAAAATGCTCGCAAAGGACGGTGAGGGTGCAACTAAGCTTCTTGAATGTACTGTGACAGGTGCTAAAGACCTTGACACCGCTATAATCGTTGCAAAGAGCGTTATATGCTCGCCGCTTTTCAAGTGCGCAATGTTCGGTGCTGACGCTAACTGGGGCAGGATACTCTGTGCTGTTGGATACGCTGAAGCTGATTTTGACATAAACAAGGTGGACGTTTCACTGTCATCAAAGGCAGGAGAGATACACGTTTGCCACAACGGCGCAGGCATAGAGTTCTCTGAGGAAGTTGCTAAGACCGTTCTTCTTGAGGACGAGATCACAATAAGCGTTTCTATCGGCGACGGCAACGGCACTGCCACTGCATGGGGCTGTGACCTTACATATGATTATGTTAAGATAAACGGCGATTACAGAAGCTAAGACATAAAATCAGTATAGGAAAGAAGAATGAGAAATGGACATAAGCAATAAAATCAGGAGTCAGATACTTATTGACGCTCTGCCACACATTCAGAAATACCATGATAAGATAGTCGTTGTAAAATACGGCGGCAACGCTATGACAAACGCTGAGCTTAAAGAAGCTGTTATGAGCGATATCGTGCTTCTCAGCGAGGTAGGCATAAAGGTAGTTCTTGTTCATGGCGGCGGTCCTGAGATAAATGCAATGCTCAAAAGAGTCGGCATTGAAAGCAAGTTCATAAACGGTCTGAGATACACTGACGCTGAAACTATAGATATCGTTAAAATGGTGCTTTGTGGAAAGGTAAACAAGGAGCTTGTTTGCGCTTTGCAGCTTCATGGCGGAAAGGCTCTCGGTCTTTGCGGCTGTGACGGTCAGATGATACTTGCGCAGAAGCTTGACAGCGAGGTAGACCTTGGTTTTGTGGGCGACATCAAAAAGGTAACAACAAAGCCTATAGTTGACGCACTGAACAACGGTTATGTTCCTATAATCTCCACAGTTGGCGTTGGCGAGGACGGACAATCTTACAATATCAATGCTGACACTGCGGCGGCGAGAATTGCTTCTTGCCTGAGAGCGGAAAAGCTTATCCTTATGACGGATATAGTTGGTTTGCTGGAGGACAAGGACGATGATTCCACACTTATCCCACAGGTAAACGTCAGCGATGTGCCTTATCTCAAAAAGAAAGGCATCATAAGCGGCGGAATGATACCAAAGATAGACTGCTGTGTTGAAGCCGTAAGACGTGGCGTTAAAAAGACCACTATCATTGACGGCAGAGTACCGCACTCGATACTTATCGAGCTGCTCTCTAACGAGGGTATCGGTACACAGTTTATATAAAATATCAATACATATTGAAAAGAGTGATAAAAATGAACACCATAGAACAGTTCAACGAACACGTTATGCAGACCTATGGCAGAATAGGTCTTGTTATGGAAAGCGGTCATGGTCAGACGGCTGTTGGCGAGGACGGAAAAGAGTATATCGACTTCGGCTCCGGTATCGGCACAAACAGCCTTGGCTACTGCGACGAGGATTGGGTGAACGCTATCTGCGATCAGGCACACAAGATACAGCACACCTCAAACTACTATTACACAAAGGTACAGGCTGACTTTGCAAAAAGACTTTGCGAGGCAACAGGCTATGAGAAAATGTTCTTCGGCAACTCAGGCGCAGAGGCTAACGAGTGCGCTATCAAGCTTGCAAGAAAATACAGCTTTGACAAATACGGCAAAGACGCTGAGAGAAATATCATCATCACCCTTGTAAACAGCTTCCACGGCAGAACGCTTTGCACTCTTTCTGCAACAGGACAGGAGGTTTTCCACAACTACTTCTTCCCGTTCGTTGGCGGATTTGAGAATGTTATCGCTAATGATATTGACGATCTTATGGACAAGCTCAACAAGCTTGACAACAAGGTTTGCGCTGTAATGTTCGAGTTTGTTCAGGGCGAGGGCGGAGTTATACCTCTTCAACAGAGCTTTGTGAACACTATCATGCTTGAGTGTGCAAAGAGGGATATTCTCACTATCGCAGACGAGGTACAGACAGGCGTTGGCAGAACCGGCAAGCTCCTCACATCTGAGCTTTACAACGTAAAGCCTGACATAACCACACTTGCAAAGGGTCTTGCAGGCGGTGTTCCAATAGGCGTATGCCTTGCTAACAAGAAGTGCAGTGAGGTACTTGGCAAGGGTACACACGGCTCAACGTTTGGTGGAAATCCTATTTCCTGCGCAGGCGGAAACGCAGTTCTTGACAAGGTGACAAAGCCTGAGTTTCTTGAAGAAGTTCGCAAAAAGGGCGAGTATTTCAGAGAAAAGCTTGCAGAAATAGACGAAGTTGAGGGCGTTGACGGACTTGGTCTTATGATAGGTGTAAGGCTCAAAACCAAGAAAGCCGCTGATGTGCTTAACAAGTGCTTTGAAAACGGACTTCTTATTCTCACAGCAAAGGACAAGCTGAGATTTTTGCCGCCGCTGAATATCTCATATGAGCAGATAGACAAGGGACTTGCTATACTGAAAAAAGTTCTTGACGAGAAATAACAAAGTGCGTAGGTGCGAACAGTGTTCGCCCGTTTGATACGCAATACCAAATAAAAATCAATTACGGAGGAAATATTATGAAACATTTACTTAAAATGCTCGACCTTTCCAAGGAGGAAATTCTCGACATTCTCAATCTTGCAGACCAGCTCAAATACGAAAACAAAAACGGTATCGAGCATCACATTCTTAAAGGCAAAACTCTCGGAATGATATTCCAGAAGTCCTCTACCCGTACTAGAGTTTCTTTTGAAACAGGTATGTACCAGCTTGGCGGTCAGGCACTTTTCCTTTCAAACCGTGACCTCCAGATAGGCAGAGGCGAGCCTGTTCAGGACACAGCCCGTGTTCTTTCACGTTACCTTGACGGCATCATGATCCGTACTTTTGAGCAGAAAGAGGTTGAGGATCTTGCTAAATATGGCTCTATCCCAATAATAAATGGTCTGACAGACTTCTGCCACCCTTGTCAGGTGCTTGCTGACCTTATGACTATCAGAGAGTTCAAGGGTCGCTTTGAGGGTCTGAAAATGTGCTACATTGGCGACGGCAACAACATGGCAAACTCGCTTATCGTTGGTGGACTTAAAGTAGGCATGGAAGTTTCTATCGCTTGCCCTAAGGATTATCAGCCTGCTGCTGAGGTTCTTGAATTTGCCAAGGGCTACGGCGACAAGTTCTCAATGACAGACGTTCCTCTTGAGGCTGCAAAGGACGCTGACGTTCTGTTCACAGACGTTTGGACTTCAATGGGCGAGGAAGCTGAGACAGAGAAGAGAAAGATCGCATTCAAGGGCTATCAGATAAATGACGATATCATGGCTGTTGCAAAGGCTGACGCAATGGTACAGCACTGTCTGCCTGCTCACCGTGAGGAGGAGATAACCGAAAAGGTATTTGAGGCTCACGCAAATGAGATATTCGAGGAAGCTGAAAACAGACTTCATGCACAGAAAGCTGTTATGGTCAAGGTAATGGGTCCGCAGGAATAATTCGCATATGACAAAAGCCGTCCACGCTGGTGGGCGGCTTTTTTGTGTTGAACACATCAAAAAGGTCTTTGATGTGACGGGATAAAAAGATCCGCAGTCCTCAAAGAACTGCGGTCATAGTTAAATAACATTTTCATTTACGATATGGTAGCTTTGCAGAATTTCTGGGGCAAACTGAATGAGTGAGATCATTCTGCGTGCAGGACCGATAGGCTGGTTCGTACCTGTTTCCCACGCCTCAACAGTTTTTGTCGAAACTCCGATCACCGCGGCAAATACCGCCTGCGTAAATCCCAGCTTTTTTCGGATCGCTTTTATATCTTCAGCAGATATATCAGGCAAAGGCTCTATTCTAAGAGTTGTTTTTTAGCAGAAATTTTACCTTTTTCGTAGTCAACTGCCTCGTTAAGTCCGGTAATTATGCTGTCAAACACATTCATATTAAAGCTGGTCTCCTTCGTATTTATTATTGAAGTTGTAATATACTTTCTCATTTGGAAGCACCGCCTTAATCGGATAAACTGACATCCCAAAAGAATCTGTAAAAATAACATCTTCTCCAATATGTTTTTCAAGAAACTCATCAGAAAAATCAGCTATTAAACCAATGCTTATAGCTCCATTCCTTGTAAAATTCAATCCTTCAATTTGTATACTCTTTTCAATCAAAGAACAATCTGAAGTGTGAAAAAAATTCAACAACATTTTTTGAATATCTCGTTCGATTTGAATCTGATTATCAAGATAATATCTGATTGCTTCTTCTTGTTCAAATGAAATTACAGCATCTTTTTGATTTGAGTATATACATAGATACAGGTCAAAAGTTTTATCCCATAATGTAATGATAAAGCTCTTCTTTGTGTACCAATCTGTTTTTTTAATCAAAGTTCCTAATACAGGATGCTCAATTGTAGTTGGTTTATTTTTTTTCTTTGTCTTTCCAAAAAACATAATCTCGCCTTTAAAATTTGTATGGCTTAGCCCATTACTACCTCAACATTTACTGTTGCACCATTTTCAGCTACAGGGAGAACATTGCCCTCTACTGCCTTGCCGTCAACAGTTACGCTCTTTACGCCCTTGCAAACGTGGTCAGGGTTCTTAACAGTGATGTTGTATGTTGCACCTCTGTACTGACGTGTTGCTGTCATGCCGTCCCACTCGTGAGGGATAGATGGATCTATCTTCAAGCCGTCAAAGTCAGCCTGTACTCCGAGAATGTACTGTGAGATAGCTACCATGTTCCATGCGGCTGTACCTGTGAGCCAGCTATTCTTGCCCTCGCCGAATCTGCTTGCGTCCTTACCAGCTATCATCTGACCGTATACATAAGGCTCTGTCTTATGAAGATCAGATATTTCCTCGTTGAATGCAGGAGCTATCTTGCTGTAATACTCGAACGCCTTGTCGCCTCTGCCTGCGTATGCTTCTGCACAGATTATCCATGCGTTGTTGTGTGTGAAGATACCGGCATTCTCCTTATATCCGCCCGGATATGTGGATATCTCACCATACTGGATATAATACTTTGAGTATGCAGGGTTGTTAAGAACAAGACCATACTTTGTATTGAGGTACTTGTCGATAGAATCAAGTGTCTTGATGTCAGCGCCCTCGTCCTTGCCTATTTCAGACATAACTGCGAAGCCCTGTGGTTCAATGAATATCTTGCCCTCTTCACATTCCTTTGAACCCATTTTTGCGCCTGTGGAATCGTAAGCTCTCAGGAACCAGTCGCCGTCAAATGCAGATTCCATAACGTTCTTCTTCATCTTGTCTATCTCAGCCTGTGCTGCGGCAGCCTCATCGTCCTTGCCAAGGTGCTTGAGGATAGACACATAGTTAGGGCCTGTGTATGTAAAGAGTGTTGCCACCATTACAGACTCAGCTACCTTTGAGTAACCGCCCTCGGCTGCAAACTTAGGGTTTGTATAAGTCTGGAAGCTCTCGCCCGGAGTGTCGGAATAGCATGAAAGGTTGATACAATCGTTCCAGTCAGCTCTCATTGCAAGTGGCAGACCGTGAGGACCGAGGTTATTTACAACGTGATAGAATGATACCTTAAGGTGATCGAGCATTGGCTTAGCCTTTGACTCGTCATTGTCGTATGGCACCATTTCGTCAAGGATAGACCAATCGCCTGTTTCCTTGATGTATGCGGAAACTGAAAGGATCATCCACAGCGGATCGTCTGAGAAGTCGCCGCCGATATCAGAGTTGCCCTTCTTTGTAAGAGGCTGATACTGATGATAGCAGCCACCGTCAGGAAGCTGTGTAGAAGCGATGTCGATGATACGCTGTCTTGCACGGTCTGGTATCTGATGAACGAAGCCGAGGATATCCTGGTTTGAATCTCTGAAGCCCATTCCTCTGCCGATACCGCTCTCGAAATATGATGCGGAACGTGAAAGGTTGAATGTTACCATGCACTGATACTGGTTCCAGATATTTACCATTCTGTTTACCTTGTCATCAGGTGTGTCAACATTGATAACGCTGAGAAGTCTGTCCCAAGTTGCCTTGAGTTCTTCAAGACCTGCGGCTACCTTTTCAGGAGTGTTATACTGCTCGATCATTGCGAGAGCCTTTTCCTTATTGATAGTAACACCGTCAGCCTCGAACTTCTTGTCAACAGGCATTTCAACATAGCCGAGGATAAATACAAGCGTCTTTGACTCGCCCGGAGCAAGTGTTATCTTCTTGTAGTGTGAAGCGATAGGTGACCAGCCGTCTGCAAATGAGTTGTTAGCCTTGCCTGCTTCAACAGCCTGTGGGTTATGGAAGCCGTTATAAAGACCGATAAATGAATCTCTGTCTGTATCATAGCCGTCTATCTCATCATTTACTGTATAGAATGCAAAGTGATCTCTTCTGTCTCTGTATTCAGTCTTGTGATAGATAGTAGAACCTACTACTTCAACACGGCCTGTGCTGAAGTTTCTCTGGAAGTTTGTGCAGTCGTCCTGAGCGTCCCAAAGACACCATTCTGCGAATGAGAAGAATGAGAAAGTCTTTTCTTCGCTGCTCTCGTTTGTGAGAACTACCTGCTGAACTTCACCGTTATAGTTCTGAGGAACAAAGAATGTAGCCTCAGCCTTAAGTCCGTTCTTCTTACCTGTGATGATAGTATAGCCCATACCATGACGGCACTCGTAAGCATCAAGCTCTGTCTTTACCGGTGACCAGCCCGGATTCCAGATAGTTTCACCGTCTTTGATATAGAAATATCTTCCGCCCATGTCGATAGGCACGTTGTTGTAACGGTAACGAGTTATTCTTCTCAGTCTTGCGTCCTTATAGAAGGAATAGCCTCCTGCTGTGTTGGAGATAAGTGAGAAGAACTCCTGTGTGCCAAGATAGTTTATCCATGGATATGGCGTTCTTGGATTGCTGATGACATATTCCTTTTTCACGTCATCAAAATGGCCAAATTTCATCAATAATTTCCACCTTTCGTATTTTATCTATTGTTAATTAATTTCTTAATTATAACCCATACAAATGCATATATCAACAGGTGACCTCAGTTCACCCCTACTGCATTTTCTATTATTCAGTAAAGAATCTCTGCCAGCACTTGAATGTGTGACCCTTTGTTATCTCCTCATATCCGCTCACTTCGTTAGGCAGGCTGAGATTAGGAGAGTTTATCATAGCTGTCATTGGTTCAGGGCAGAAATATCCTTTATTGCCCTTATCGTTCCACATATTCCAGAACTTAAATTCTTTTGACACCTCGTTGCAAACCTTATGACCATTGTCAGTATCCACAACATAAGAGCCATAGAAGTCCTTGCCGTCAAGCTTGTTCATGCCTGCGGTGTACATATCGTTTGAGATATTATGCAGGGTAGGCATTTTTGTACCCTCTTTATATTCAAGGTCTTTCTTTTTAAGAGGCAAAAGCTTTTCTGTTGGCAGACATCTCTTGTCAAGCTCGCACTTTTCGATTATCGGCACGCACATTCTCATTGATTCCTCCCTGCCGCCGTCGCACATTGGCGCATTAAGGCAGGTATGAGTACATATGGAAACAGGCAGAGCCTTGTCGCTGTTGTTTGTCAGGTATATCTCCTGCAAAAGACCGTTTTCAGAAAGCGTAAACGTATAGGATATTTTAAAATCCACCGGAAAATAAGAATACATTTCGTCATTCTTGTCAAAGGTATAAGAAGTAACAAGCACAGCTTTTTTATCCTGTGTTGAATAACACTCTATTTCGTGTTCTCTCTTATGCACCCAGCCATGGATAAAATTATCAAGCTTTTTCTCATTTACAGGCATTTGATACACTGCGTCAGAGGTCTTTATAATGCCCTTATCAAAGCGGTTAGGCAAGAAAAGAGTAGGCAGTCCCCATATCTCTCTCGCCTTATTTATAGTCTTGAGAGTGCAGTCATCACGATATCTGAACACCTCTATGCCGTTTTCCTCGTCACGAAGCCTCAGCACAGCAGCACCAAGTTTTGGTGCGATAACGCAGGAATACTTTCCCGACTGCATTCTGACACATTCCGTATCTTTAAACATGAATTTAAGGTCTATATTATTCAAAAAAGTAACGCCCCCATAGTGCAAAGCGATGATCTGCTCCCGCCTTACCATACATTTTTACTTAAACGATTAACATACAATTATTATAACATAGCCCGTCGCTTTTGTCTAGTACAAAAAGCAGATTTTTATATAGAATTTTCGCTGTGTTTTTTAGTAGTTTTTTACCAAACGTTTAATGAATAATCCAAAAAAATATGACAATACTACAATCAACAGCCCGCTGACAGACGGACTGCTCTATATCTTAAACAATCAAAGGAGGAGTTTCTCATGATAGATAGGATCGCACTGCTGCTTCTCATAATAGGCGGCATAAACTGGGGGCTTGTGGGCATTTTCCAGTTCGACCTTGTGGCATTTCTTTTCGGAGGCGCTGCAGCGATACTAAGCAGGATCATCTACGTTTTGGTAGCTATTTCGGCTATCTGGTGCATTTCACTGTTTTTCAAAGACAACAGACTTGTCACCGAGCAGTAGTCCCCTGCAGGTCATGACGGCAGGAGAGGGAGCTTGTTTCAGAGGGCAGCATTTTATCACGGGTTTGCCTGCTGCATATTCTAAAATCGGCTCTCTTTCCTGCTGTCATGACCTTATTTTTTTGCTTTAAACATTAAAATTTGAACATCACAGACACTAAAAATGGATAAGATATTTTACTTTTTTAAGTCGATTTAAGTTCAGACCTCACGCAGATGTCATTGTTAGCATAATGTCAACGAAATATTTGTGCAAAATCCCGAATTTTCAGAAAATTAACAAGTTCTTTGCAACTTTTTCTTGACTATCGCTACAAAAGAGGTTATAATTTAATTGATGTTAAGGATATTGAACATAATTTGTTTGATTTAACATCCGTTTTGTTGTCTCCTTTCTTTTGTTCTACACATAGTTTTTTTATTTTATTTTCTGCTGAGCACCGTTGCTCAGCATTTTTTTTGCCCATTTTATGCACACGTTGAAAAATTCATATTTTAGGGTTATAATGTTACTTTATGGACTAATAAAACAATATGTCAGTTCTTACCTGTCAAAACGTTTTCGTCGTGAGAGAAAGGAGTAAATAGAATATGAGATATCTTATAGTTGTTGATATGCAGAATGATTTTGTCACGGGCAGTCTTGGTTCAAAAATGGCAGAAATGATCGTTCCTGCTGTGTGTGAAAAAATACGCAGTTACAAGGCTCAGGGCAGCACTGTATTCATGACCCTTGACACGCATTTCAAGGATTATCTTGAAACGCCTGAGGGAAAAAAGCTCCCTGTGGAGCATTGCATAAAAGGCACAGAGGGTTGGCAGCCTGCGGCTCAGGTAGCTGAGGCTATCGGTGGAAGCGCAGAGGTCTATGAAAAAAGCACATTCGGCTCGGCTGAGCTTGCACAGCACCTTGCTGAAATAACAAAGGCAGGGGACGAGATAGAGCTTTGCGGACTTTGCACAGACATTTGCGTGGTATCAAACGCTTTGCTAATAAAAGCTTTCTGTCCTGAATGCGAGGTCATAGTTGACGCAAACGCCTGTGCAGGAGTAACAGAGGAAAGCCACAAGGCGGCACTTGTTACAATGGCGTCATGTCAGTGCAGGATAGATAATTTTTGATTTGAGGGGGAACTCCGCTTCGGCGGAATGATTTATGAGTGGTTTCAAAAAAGGTCTTAAAGACGGCATACCTATTGCTTTGGGGTATCTTTCGGTATCGTTCACATTCGGACTTCAAGGCGTAAAAGGCGGTCTGAGCTGGTGGGAAACTGTGCTTATCTCTATTTGCAACGTGACCTCGGCAGGTCAGTTCGCAGGACTTGACATTATGCTGTCGGGGGGCGGTTTCTGGATAGAAATGGCTTGTGCCCAGTTTATAATCAATCTGAGATATGCACTTATGTCCATATCTCTTTCACAGAAAGCTGACAAGTCACTGTCGGGAACACACCGCTGGCTGGTAGGCTTCGGAGTGACAGACGAGATATTTGTCATGGCAATGGGAAATATAGGTGAAGTTTCAAGGCAGTATATGTATGGGCTTATCGCTTTACCTGTAGCAGGCTGGTCGCTGGGGACTCTTATAGGTGCAGCGGCAGGAAAAATACTTCCTGAGATAGTCATAAGCGCACTTAGTATTGCAATATACGGAATGTTCCTTGCAATAATAATACCGCCTGCAAAGGAAAACAAGGGCATTGCAATGGCGGCGATATTTGCGGCTCTTCTTAGCTGTTGTTTCAAGTGGCTGCCTATTCTTAATAAGGTATCCGGAGGATTTTCCATAATAATCTGCACCGTTCTTTCCGCAGGGATAATGGCGGCTCTCATGCCTGTGAAAAATGAGGAGGACGGTCAATGCTGAGTATAAGAGATTTCTTCATTTATCTTTTCATTATGGCAGGAGTGACCTATCTTATTCGTGCCCTGCCGTTGGTGATATTCAAGGGCAAGATAACAAACAGATTTGTGCAAAGCTTTCTTTACTATGTGCCATATGCCGTGCTTGGAGCAATGACGTTCCCGTCCATACTATTCTCAACGGGAAACCTTGCGGCTTCCATAGCAGGACTTATAACAGCCTGCGTGCTTGCATTCAAGGAAAAAAGCCTTATTATAGTTGCGGCATTTGCCTGCCTTGCAAGCTTCTGCGTAATACTTATTTGTCAGCTTATTTAAAGTTTTGTGCAGAGGGGTGACCTGAGGTCGCCCGCTATAAATTTTGGATATTTGACAAGCTCAGACCTTTCTGCTATATGCGGAGAGGTCTTTATTATCACTGTTTTTATATAGCATATGAAATATCATAAATGGAGTATAAAATTTTCGGCTAGTTTCATATTCTTGCCTTGAAAAAAATTATAGGCTGTGATATAATTTTATTGTGTGAAAACGTTTACCGTTTTTTGAACTATGACAAAATATATGGAGGTATTGCAATGTCAGACACAATGAACATTTCTCCTGAGCTTTTGGAGAAAATGAACAGGTATTGGGAGGCTGCCAACTATCTTTCGGCAGGTCAGCTCTATCTGCTTGACAATCCGCTTCTCCGTGAGCCGCTCACTATGGATCACGTCAAGAAAAAGATAGTCGGTCACTGGGGTACTGTACCTGGTCAGAACTTTATCTATGTTCACCTTAACAGAGTCATCAAGAAATATGACCTTGACATGATCTATATTTCAGGTCCTGGTCACGGAGGAAACTTCATGGTAGCAAACACCTATCTTGAAGGCTCTTATTCTGAGGTATATCCTAACATTTCAAGAGATGTTGAGGGTATGCAGAAGCTGTTCAAGCAGTTCTCTTTCCCAGGAGGAATCTCATCACACGTTGCACCTGAAACCCCAGGTTCTATAAACGAGGGCGGTGAGCTTGGTTATTCACTTGCACACTCATTCGGTGCTGTATTCGACAACCCTGACCTTATCACAACTTGCGTTGTCGGCGACGGTGAGGCTGAAACCGGTCCTCTTGCAACAGCATGGCACTCAAACAAGTTCCTGAATCCTAAGACTGACGGTGCCGTACTTCCTATACTTCACCTTAACGGCTACAAGATATCAAATCCAACTGTATTCTCAAGAATTTCTCATGAAGAGATAAAGAGCTTCTTTGAGGGTTGCGGCTGGAAGCCATACTTTGTCGAGGGCGACGATCCTATGACAATGCACAAGCTCATGGCTGAAACTCTTGACACTGTTATCGAGGAAATAAAGGCTATCCAGAAGAACGCAAGAGAAAACGGCGTTACTGAAAGACCAAAGTGGCCTATGATAATATTCCGTTCACCAAAGGGCTGGACAGGTCCGAAGGTTGTAGACGGCAAGCAGATAGAGGGTACATTCAGAGCGCATCAGGTACCAATGACAATGGAAGCTCCTGAGCATTTGAAAATGCTTGAGGATTGGCTCAAGAGCTATCACCCTGAGAAGCTTTTCACAAAAGAGGGCAGACTTATCCCTGAGCTTGAGGAGCTTGCTCCTACAGGCGACAGAAGAATGGGTGCAAACCCACACGCCAACGGCGGACTTCTTCTGAGAGATCTCAGACTTCCTGATTTCAGGAAATACGGCATTGATGTGCCTGCTCCTGGTGCAGTTGAAGCACAGGATATGATAGAGCTTGGCGGATTTGTAAGAGATATATTCAAGCTTAATGAAGAAAGCAGAAACTTCCGTATCTTCGGACCTGACGAGACAATGTCAAACAGACTTGGCAAGGTCTTTGAGGCAACAAACAGAGATTGGAACGCTGACAAGCTCGACAACGACGAGTTTCTTGCCGCTGACGGTCGTGTTATGGACTCTATGCTATCTGAGCATATGTGCGAGGGCTGGCTGGAGGGCTATCTGCTCACAGGCCGCCATGGTTTCTTCGCAAGCTATGAGGCTTTCATCAGAATAGTTGACTCAATGTTCTCACAGCACGCTAAGTGGCTCAAAGTTACTTCACAGCTCCCATGGAGACAGAAGATAGCTTCACTTAACTACATACTTTCTTCTAATGTATGGCAGCAGGATCACAACGGATTTACACATCAGGATCCGGGTTTCCTCGATCACGTTGCAAACAAGAAAGCAGACGTTGTAAGAATGTATCTCCCACCGGACACAAACTGTCTGCTGTCATGCTTTGATCACTGCATACGTTCAAAGAACTATGTAAACGTAATGGTAACATCAAAGCACCCAAGACAGCAGTGGCTCACAATGGAGCAGGCTGTTAAGCACTGCACACAGGGTATCGGTATCTGGGAATGGGCTTCAAACGATCAGGGTCAGGAGCCTGACGTTGTTCTGGCTTGCTGCGGCGACACACCTACACTTGAAGCACTTGCAGCAGTAACTATCCTGAGAAAGAATCTTCCACAGGTAAAGATAAGATTTATCAACGTTGTTGACCTGTTCAAGCTTCAGCCACAGTCAAAGCACCCACACGGACTTTCCGACGCTGACTTTGACGCACTGTTCACAAAGGACAAGCCTATCGTATTTGCATTTCACGGCTATCCTACACTTATCCACGAGCTTCTCTATCACCGTCACAACCGCAACCTTTATGTATGCGGCTACAACGAGGAGGGTACGATCACAACCCCATTCGACATGAGAGTTCAAAACGAGATAGACCGTTTCCACCTTGTTATGGAAGTTATCAAGAGACTTCCACAGCTCGGAAACACAGGCGCTTATCTCCACCAGCTCATGCAGGACAAGCTTGTTGAACACAAGCAGTATATTGCTGAGTATGGTCTTGATATGCCTGAGATCAGAGATTGGAAATGGGATATCTGATAAAAAAGCCTTTCTATTAATTAAATATACCCACACAAAAAGGGACTTCCGTTTATTCGGGAGTTCCTTTTTTGTGCATAAAAATATCCCCCGCCATATGACGAGGGATAAAAAGTGCTAAGTCTATAAATTATTTTCTGTTGTTTGCTATCTTTGCAAGAAGGTTCAGTATTTTAAGATAAAGATAAATAACGCCTACGATAAGGCCATAGCTTGCATACCATTCATACTGAGCAGGAAGCCCCTGTTCAACTGTCATCTGGATAGTTTCAAAATCGCACATAAGAAGCGCTGCGGCGATAAGAACGCCAATAACAGCGAAAAGTATGCCGATAGGGCCGTTGTTTATTGCAACGATCGAAGTGTAGATAGCTGAATGAGGTGCGAGCCATGCAAGAAGCATGAAAAGCAATCCGCCTATGATAGACACCCAAAGGCAGGTGATAAGAGCAGTTTTCATTCTGCTTCCCACACGAACGCCCTTTGAATAGATAACTGCAAGCACTGCAACTGTGAGAAGCGTCAGTGTAACGGCTTCAACTATTATGCCTTTCCACTGCATTGCGTAGATCATTGACATAAAGGTGAGGGCATATCCCATGCCTGCGGAATAGATAGAGCCTGTTACCGCCGTTGTTTTCGGAGCGAATGAAGCCACAAGTCCTGCTATTGCTGTTGCGATAAGAGCGCCGACAAAGATAGTATACTCAGTGGAAAAAGCCTGCGCACCGCCGCCGAAGAAGTTGTGAATGTAAAAATATGCTCCCATGCCTGCGGCGAAAACTGCAACAAAATACAAAGTCTTCATTGCGATGCCCTTATAGCTTGCCGCCTCCATGCCGTAAGTGGACTGTGCAAAAGAGCGCAGTTTTTTCACTCGTGGATTTGAATAGCTTTCAGAAAAATTATTATAATCGTTCATGAATTTGCCTCCTTTATTTTTTTCGCCAATATTTATTTTCATGGCTTATATACTATTATACATATTTTCTTAAAAAAGTCAATATGATTTTTCAGGTAACAACGCAAGGTTCTTTTTTGGGACTTGTCCGCATATGATGTAAGCAAAGGCAAAAGCACTGAAAAATCTTGTGCAGTCAAAACGTTTCGCACAATGTTATCAAGGCTATGCCAAAAAATCGGAAAGGAAGATACATTGTGCTGGATATACTTGAAAAGAAGCTTACGGAAAACCAGACCACAAGAAAGGGGCTAACAACTGCGGAAGCTGAAAAGCGGCTCAGTACGGACGGAGAGAACCGCCTTGCCAAAAAGAAAAAGACCTCTGCGGCGAAAATTTTTGCAGGACAGTTTCATGACGTTATGGTGATGATACTTCTTGTGTCGGTGGTGATATCCGTAGCACTTGGGCAATATGCTGACGCTGTGCCTATCGTGCTTATAGTTATCATTAACGCTGCGCTGGGATTTATTCAGGAATACCGCTGTGAAAAAACTCTGGAAAAGCTTGAAAACATGACCGCTCCCACCGCCATGGTATATCGTGACGGCAGGCTTGTGAAAATTCCTGCATCGGAGGTCGTGGCAGGAGATGTTTTTACTCTCGAAGCAGGTGACAGAGTGCCTTGCGACGGCTACATAAACTCATCAAGGGCGTTATCATGCGACGAATCTGCACTCACTGGCGAGGCTGTGCCTGCGGTAAAGAAATGCCGTACATCTGAGATAGATTTTACCGCTTTGAATAAGGATTACATGGTATACATGGGAACAGTTGTCACAAAGGGCGTTGGCGAGGTCACGGCGGTGGCAACAGGTGAGCGAAGCCAAATGGGCAGGGTTTCAACCATGCTTGATGAGATAAAAGAGCCTGAAACTCCATTGCAAAAAAAACTCGGAGAGCTTGGCAGAACTCTTGCTATAATCTGCCTTGCAGTGTGCGTGGTAGTCTTTATTGCAGGCGTACTAAGGGGCGAGCCTGTTCTCAATATGGCAATGACAGGAATAACCATAGCCATTGCCGCAATACCTGAGGGCTTGCCTGCCACTGTGACTATAGCGCTTGCCCTTGCGGTCAGAAAAATGCTAAAGCGTCAAGCACTTGTACACAGGCTTCATTCAGTGGAAACGCTCGGCTGTGCCACTGTTATCTGCACTGACAAGACAGGCACTGTGACAATGAACAAAATGACAGTTACTGATATTTTCACCTGCACCGAAAAAAGCCGTGCTTACAGCGTAACAAAAGAGGGAGCAAGCTTTGATGACAAAGCCCTCAAAGCATGGGAAAGCCCTGACCTTGGCAGGATACTTTTGTGCGGCGCAGCCTGCAACAACGCAAGACTCTGCCCGCCTGAGAAGACAAGAAAGCGTGACAGAGGCTGCAGGCAAAGCGAGCTTTGTGCAGAGGGCGACCCTACAGAAACAGCTATACTCATAGCCTGCGCAAACTCAGGTATAAACGTCAGCTCCCTTGGTTACAGACGAACTGACGAGCTTCCATTTGAAAGTGAAACACGCTCCATGACGGTAATATGCGCTGACGAAAAGGGGGTCACAACGGCATTTAAGAAAGGCGCTTTTGACGTTATCATAAAAGAATGCAGCCACGTTTTTTCTGACAGCGGCGAGCTTTTGACATTTGGCGGAGCAATGAGGAAACTGGCTTTTGACAAGTGTAACGAATACGCTTCAAAAGGTCTGCGTGTGATAGCATTTTCACAGCAGGTGGACGGGGAATGGGCTTTTATTGGACTAATGGCAATGAAAGACCCTCTCAGGGCTGAAGCCGCAAAGGCGGTGGCGGAATGTCAGCGTGCAGGCATAAAGACAGTTATGATAACAGGCGACCACAAGCTCACTGCCCAGGCTATTGCAAAAGAAGCCGGCATTATGAAGGCAGGCTCTATCGCTTTGACAGGCGACGAGCTTGACAGAATGGACGACAAACAGCTTGACGAGGTAATAGAAAACTGCCGTGTGTTCGCAAGGGTGACACCTGAACACAAGCTCAGGATAGTAAAGGCATTCAAAAGCCGTGGGCACGTTTGTGCAATGACAGGCGACGGGGTAAACGACGCACCTGCTATAAAAGAAGCCGACATAGGTGTATCAATGGGAATATCAGGTACAGAGGTCACAAAGCAGGCGGCTGACGTGATACTTCTTGACGATAATTTTGCCACCCTTGTGAACTCCGTTGAGGAGGGCAGGACCATATATCAGAACATAAGAAAATTCGTGCGCTACCTTATTTCCTGCAACATAGGCGAGGTCATTACTATGCTAGGCGGAATTTTAATGGGGCTTCCTATGGTACTGCTTCCAGCGCAGATACTTCTTGTAAATCTTGTTACAGACAGCCTGCCTGCCATTGCGCTGGGGCTTGAGCCTGCGGAAAGCTCGGTAATGAAAAAGCCCCCTAGAAAAGAGGACGACAGCTTTTTCAGCGGCGGTCTTATGTGGCGTATCGTCATAAGAGGGCTTCTTATCGGTATCTGCACCCTTGCAAGCTTCACTGTTCTGCTCACTAACACCCATTCTCTCGGCACTGCAAGGACAGGTGCGCTTATAACACTTGTACTTAGTCAGCTTATCCATGTGTTTGAATGTAAATCGGAAGATAAGACACTTTTCACTGTGCCTTATCTTTCAAACCCATTCCTGCTTTTCTCTGTATTCATATCAGCGGCAGCGCTGTTTGCAGGCATATGGCTCCCTGTTCTGCAAAAGGTATTTTTCACAGCCGTTCCGAGCCTTGGAGAGTTTCTTGTGGCAGCGACAGCGGCGGCTATCGTGCCTGTTGGGGCAGGCATAATACCAAAGCTTTTTATTGGCAAAAAATCTCCTGACGTAACAGTGAACATTCCGCAGAATTAAGTCTACGGAGAGTAGATTGACAAATCGCTTTAGGTATTATATGATATTACCATGGAGGCGATACAATGGACAATGAAAAAACAGGCAGGCTTATCCGTGATCTGCGCACTGAAAAAGGTCTGACGCAGGCTCAGCTTGCACAGCTTATACACGTCAGCGACAAGGCGGTATCAAAATGGGAAAGGGGTCTGGGCTGCCCGGACGTTTCGCTGCTTGGCACACTTTCAGAGGTGCTGGAAGTCAATATCGACAAGCTTCTTCAAGGGGAGCTTGGGGAAAATTCGGAGGCTGTTACAATGAACAAAATAAAATTCTATGTATGCGAAAAATGCGGCAGCGTTTTCACATCACTTGGGGGCGGAGAGCTTTCATGCTGCGGCAAAAAGCTTACACCCCTTACAATGAAAGACGCAGACGAGGGTCACGCCTTGAAGCTTGAAGAAGTGGAGGACGAATGGTTCGTCACCTGTCCTCACGAGATGACAAAGGGTCACTACATTTCGTTCATAGCGTTTGTATCCTATGACAGGGTGACGCTTGTCAAAACCTATCCTGAGCAGAATCTTGCGGTGAGATTTCCACGAAACGGTGCGGGATATTTCTGCTATTACTGTACAAACGACGGTTTCTACAAATTCAAGCCGTAGCAAAAGACCGACAGGGCAAAGCTTTGTCGGTCTAATTTTTTAATCCATATTTTTTATCCAGCCTTTTAAATATCCTGCCGAAAGGTTTTGATAAAACCAGCAGGAAGAACACGTTGGAAACTGCGTATATAAGGGTGAAAAAGGCTGACGAGCCAACAAGGGCAAGGTATCTGATGAGAATAAATGCGTTATCAGCCCACAGACAGCTCCACAAGTCCATGATAAGAGAGAACGCCGTTCCTGAGATTATGCCGAAGATCACAAGGAGTGGCTTGCTTTTTATAAGCTTATCAGCCAACATTCCTGCAAAATATCCTGTCAGACCCCAAACCAGCATTTGAAAAGGCGTCCACGCACCTTGTCCGAAATAGAAGTTTGAGATAAGGGCAGTCATTGCGCCTGTCATAAAGCCCGATTCTCTTCCCATATAAAGTGCTGTTATGATAACGATTGCGGTGCAGGGCTTAAAGCCCGGCAGAAAGCTGAAAACTATCCTGCCGAAAACGGACAATGCAGTCATGGCGGCTATTAACACAAGCTGTATGCTGTCGGAGTGCTTTTTCTCAAAGTGGAGAAAATAGCCTACCACGGTAAGAATGGCAAGTACGGCGGTGACGAAAGAATAGAAGCGTTCTCTGAAAAACATTATGCCGCCAAAGCACACAAGGGGTATGACAAGAAGATAGATAAGCCCTGACACAAGTTTTTTACTGCTCATTTTGACCTCTTTTCACCATTGCGAGCCGTTCTCTTACGGCTGTTGACGTCACTGCACCACTGAAAAAGCCCCTTGTGAGCCTTGCGGCGGCGGTGGTGTAAAAGCGATTGTGAGAGAAAAACTCCACGGCATTATCCTCGGCGACTATCTTTCCGTCAAAAAGAAGTCCGCACCTGTCGCAGTATTGTGCGGCAAATTCAAGGTCATGGGTCACGAGAAGTATCGTCCTGCCCTCGGCTTTAAGGCTTGCAAGCACATCTCCCAAAGCTTTCTTCGCAAAGCTGTCCATGCCCTTTGTACACTCGTCCAGGACAATTATTTTCGGGTCGGCAAGAAGTATCTTCGCAAAGGCACATTTCTGTATCTCGCCGCCGCTGAGATCCCAAGGGTGGCGATCAAGAAGATGTTCTATGCCCATGCGCTGTGAAACATTTTCCACTGTGACTTTGTCACCGCTTTGCAAAAGATCCTCACGGACGCTTTCTTTTACAAACATTGTCACAGGCTCTTGGGGCAAAAATGCAAGCATTTCACGAAAAAGCGAGCCGTTTTTATAGGCTTTCTGCTTTTTCCCGAAAAGTGAAACAGTGCCCATATAAGGCTTGCAAAGTCCGCATATCACACGCAAAAGCGTTGATTTTCCGCCGCCGTTCGAGCCTAAAAGCCCATAGCACTCCCCTTTTCTGATACCAAGGTCACAGCTTTTGAGGATATCGGGAGAGTTTTTTTCATATCTCTGCCACAGATTTTTGCACTGCAGGGCATAAGGCTCAGCACGTTCTGTATCAGTGACAGCCTGCTTTGGAATATCCGTCACGCCAAGCTTTTCAAGCTTCGCCCTGCCTTGTCTTACATTGAGGGGCAGGTCGTCGCAAAGCCCTGAGAAAGCCTTTGATGTTTCAGGAAGAAAACCCTCCAGAGCGTTCTCCACAAAATATTTTGCAGTCAAGGCAGGCGTTCCGAAAAACTCGGTTTTGCCCTTTGCAAGATACAAAATTTTGTCGCAGGAGTCAAAAAGCTCCTCGGGATCATGCTCGGCAATGATGATAGTCACGCCCATTTCTTTGTTAAGGCGGTCTAAAATGCCAAGAAGCTCCCTTGCGGCAACGGGGTCGAGCTGTGCGGTAGGCTCGTCCAGAAGCAGGATATCAGGGTCTGTGGTCATGACGGAACACAGAGCAACGAGCTGTTTCTGACCGCCCGAAAGTGTGGAGATATCCCTGTCATAGAGCGGCTCGATACCGAAAAAAGCCGCCATTTCACCAACACGGCTTTGTATCTCTCCACTTTTCACACCAAAGCTTTCAAGCCCGAAAGCAAGCTCAGCCGATACTTTGTCGCATACCGTCTGGCTGTCAGGGCTTTGCATTACAAAGCCTATCTTTTCGGCACTTTCACGGGCAGAAAGTTCGCTTCTTCCCTTGCCCATACGGGTGATGTTTCCGGAAAGCTCGCCCCTTGGGGAAAGCTCTCTTTTCAGAAGCCTGAGCAAAGTAGATTTTCCGCTTCCCGAAGCACCGCAGAGCATTATTTTTTCGCCTTTTTTCACTGAAAAAGTGCAGTCAGAAATGGCATAGTCCGTGCTTTCGTTATATTTGAAAGCTACATTTTCGCAAGACAATATTTCCATTTTATGCTCTCCTTTACTTCAAGAATAAACGGGAAAACGCATAGTAATGCGAACATTCCCACAGGAAAAACGCTGTTTTCAAGCTTTATCACAGGGTAAAAAGCGGCGGACAGCTCGCCCTTTGCGGAAAATATCAGCACCAATGCAAAGATAACTGCAAAAACCGCCACAAAAATGCCGTCCCATGCTCTGAACTTGAACGAGTGTGCAAAGCTTCGTTTCTGGATACCATAACCACGGGCTTTCATTGAAGCGGCTGTGTCCGCTCCCCTTTCAAGCGTGCCTGCACAAAGGGCTGTGAACACTGTGCAGTCTTTTTTCAGGCGGTCAAAACGGCTGTCGGAGATGTTCGCACCAGAGCAGTTCAAAGAGTCCAAAAGCTGTCTGTGAAGCCTTTTGAGCTTTGGGATAAAGCCCATTGTCATTGTTATCACAAGGGCAGCTTTTGGCGTTTTTCGACCGAAAATGTATAGGAGCTTTTCCCTTGTAAGCACCTTTCCAAGAGCTTTGCACCACATTATCACAGCGGTGAGGGATAAGCCGGCGGTCAAGCCATAAAAAAGTGCTTCCTTTGTGTAAGCCTTGCCGTTTACGAAAAACAGCGGCGTTACGCCCTTATGTGAAAAAAGTGGATTTGTGACAGTCAAAACGGCGGTAAGAAAGATGTAGAAAGCAAGGTCTGATGCGGTCTGTCTACAGCTTTGAGTTATGGCACAGAACAGGAACGCTCCCACTGCCGAGCATATACCAACGGCTGGTGAAAAGCAGAACATTGTCCCCGCAAGCACAGCCGCAAAATACACAAGGGCGGTCAAAGGGTGAAAAGCTGACAACCTCATTTCACCGCCTCCTTTGTGTAGTCGCAAACGTAGTAAAACTCCACGCTGTCACCGTCATTGAGGACATACTGTGAACAGCCCTTATCGGGGCTTTCGCCATTTACCGTATAGGTCCACCCTGAGGACGGACCGCAGGAAAACTCGTAGATATTGTTTATGCCACGGACATACACCGTGTTGTAAATGTTATCCTCTGAGCCTTGATAATCAAGTGGTATCTTCCCGCACCTTGTAGCTTTTTCCAACAGATCAAAGGCGGTGTCGCCCTCACGGAGGACATATTTTTCCGCAGGCATAACAATGCCGTCTGAGGGAACATAGCACTCGTCACGGAGATTTTTGTCAAGCATATCGTAATTATCCAAAATATCAGAGCAATCCACTGTCAGAGTGACAGTGTGAGCGGCATTTGCGGTATCGTCGCTGTGCAGGCTGTAATACTCGTCAACAGACTGGATATCAACTCCCTTTATGACCGCTGCCGCTGCTAAAATTATGACTATGAGCAGAGCGATATCCTTTTTCACTTTTCTGCTCCCTCCTGAACTTTGAGCTTTTTGGCTTTCTTTGCCTGATCTGCGAAATTTTTAACCACTGCCATTTCCTCTTTGGTTATCTCGAGCCTTGAAAATCTCGCCTTTTCGTATATTTTCTCGCACTCTGCGAAGCTTTCCGCCATATCAGCGCCAAAGGTCTTTTTTATGCTCTCGGAAAGCTCCCTTGGCGTATGGTCTGAGAAATCCCTGCCGCAAAGCTTTTTTCTGCCTGCAAAGAACAGCTTCTCCACCTTTTTGCTGTCAGGCAGAGCGGCAAACTTTCTTTTTCTTACCAAAGCTATTATTGCCACAATAAGGCAGAGTATAAGTATTACCGCACCGATAACGATATATACCGCATAGCTTTTCTCCGCAGGTTTAGTCTTGTTCTCCTCAAAGATCTCTTCCCTTGGTTTGTCCTCGTCCTCGGGAGCAAGGGCTTCGCCGCCTTGGTTGGTGGGCTTTGCTTTTACAGAGCTGTCGTCAGTTTTTATCATGCCAACATAATCGGGGCAGACCTCGAAAGGCTGCCAGCCTATGCCGTCTTTGTAATACTCCGCCCAATAGTGGAGCTGTTTTGAAGTGACGGTCAGGGCTGAGTTATCTGTAAGGTCTTTGGTCATATCTGATGTGATAAAATATCCTCTGCAAAGTCTGGCAGGAACGCCCTTTGCACGGAAGATCTTCACAGCGGCGGCAGCAAAATCCTCCTCGCCCCCACGGCAAGTTACCTCAAGCATATCTGCAAAAGAGCTTTCGCCCCCATAGGTCTTTGACCTGTCAAGCACTGTGTCTGACACAAAAAAGCTTAGCATATCAGACCGCAGTTTACCCTGAGAACCTTGCAGATCAAAATGGTTTGCGGCAAGCTGTTTGTCCTGGGCTGATATGTCAAGGCAGGTGGAATAAACATAGTCACGATAACCCTTTTCTGCGGCAAGATAATCCGCAGGCTGAGAAGTACGCAGGGTATCAAATGTGCCAAAAGGCTTTGTGAGGTAGCTTTCCGACACAGCAAGTTTATAATAGCTTTTTTCATTCTCAAAGCTGTCGCCTATTGCCATAGGGTCAGAAAAAGCGTTCTCTGCGGCGGTCATACCATAGGTATAAAGGGGCTTTCCGCCATTTTTGATGTTTACTGTAACGTTGCCGCTGTCGGATATATCAAGGGCATTGTCAAGGGAAGAAGTCTGAAAAGCCGGTGAGAAATCAAGCTTATCAAGCCAATAGAACTCATCTGAGTAGGCATATTTCTCCTCACCGCTAAGCTCCCCCCACACGCCGTTAGTTTCTTTCTCAAAACGGCTCTCCAGAAGATACAAGGGCTGTGGGTGCTCCATTATGATCTCATACTCACTTTTCGTATTAAAGCGATCGGCAAAGGCAAAGTTGGAAAGCTTATCAAAAAGCCCTGTCAGGCAGGCTATAAGCACTGCGCAAAATGCCGTAAGTATAAGCACAAATGGCTTCAAATCGCCTTTTATGCCGCCGGAAAACGCCACCGCAAGGATACCTAACGCCACTTCTGCGGCGGCATAGTACAGAGGGATATCAATAAAGATACCTGCGCACAAAAAAAGCGCAAGCATTGCCACTGTAAAAACTCTGCTGTCAAGACGGCTGAAAATGCTCTGCACTATGGAAACTATCACCGCACCCACGCAAAGAGCAAACCAAGGGTCTGAGCTTTTTTCCACAAGCATTTCCACTACTCCTGCGCTTTTGCCGTGGGCGGTCAAGACGCAGTTCAAAAGCCCTGCAAGGCTTGTTAAAAACTTCTGATGGAATATCACCGCCGACAGTAGTGCGGTGAAAAATGATATAGGCAAAGTCTTTTTTGATACCCCTGCAAGGGCTGTCAATATGCACACACCTACCAGAACAAAGGCTCGCCAGCCCATACCAAGCGACAATGACAGCAGGAGCATTGTCACTGCACCAAAAAGGCTCTGCATGATATAAACACCCTTTGAAAAGTGCTTTTCCACATAGCAAACACTTGCTGTCAAAATTGTCACCTCTTTTACTATTTTATCTCGATAACACGGCTTATGCCGCTTCTTTCAAACAGCTCTGAAAACTCCGACAGTCGCTCTTTTCCCTGCTCAGGCTGTGAAGAAAGCAGGCTGTCCAGAGCGACAGTGAAGCTGTCTGCGCTGTCGATATGCTCGAAAACTTTTCTCTGCTGAGAAAAGCTGTAAAATGCCATGTAATGCCCTATACCGCCGTCTGAAAGATACATTGAAAGGCTCAGTGCCTTTGCAGCAATGCGGTCATAATCCGTTGCGGGGACATTTCCGCCTGTTTCAACGTAGATACAAAGGCTGTCAGTAACAGGCTCGCCATATTCACGGACGTAGATATCACCAAGTCTGAAAGACAGCTTCCAATGCACCGATTTATAGCTGTCCCCCTGACGATATTCTCTTATCCCGATAGGTTCGCTGTGGTCGAAGCCCTCGTTTTCCTCGCTGAAAAAGTCGCTTTCAAGGGCTTCTTTGAGCTTTGCTTCCTCGCTCTCATCTATCTCTGCGGCAGCAGGCATTATGTTCACACTGCCCTTTATTTCGCACTGCGCCTTTTTCCATGTTAGCCCTGTAAAGTCAAAGGCTCTAAGTGTCAGAAACTCTGCTTTTATCTTTCCGCAGGTGTCGCTTTTTACAGTGATATCCACCTGAGCAGGCTCTCTGCTGATGATAAAATGCACCTTTATGTCCTCACACTGTCCTGTGAGCATATTTTTAAGCCGCAGTTTACCGCTGTATTCACCGCAAGTTCCTGTGAAGATAAATTTAAGGCTCATGTCCTTATTTTTCAAGCCTGTGCCGTCGCTTACCAGTGTTGCTGACAGCTTTTTCTTCGAGAATATATTTACACATACTGACAATACAAAAAGCACTGCGCACAGCCCAAGCACCGATATGCCAATGGGCTTTTTCAGCACAAAAAGCAGTATTCCCAAAGCTGTGCAAAGGCAGAAGCATAGACTCTTCATCAGCGTTTTTCCTCATTCTCAGGGCATTTTACGCTGCCAAGTATCTCGTCAAGCACACTTTCTGCCGCAAGTCCTGAGAGCCTGCCCTTTGCAGAAAGTGATATCCTGTGGCTGCAAACATGGGCAAAAAAATCTCTTACGTCCTGGGGAACGACATATTCTCTGCCCTTATAGCACGCCCACGCCTTTGCTATCCTGCAAAGAGCCAAAGCACCTCTTGGGGATACGCCCAGAGAAATATTTTCATTATGCCTTGTGGCGTCGCAAAGGTCTGAGATGTAGTCATAAACGCTGTCGTCAACAAAAACAGCCTTTGCCTTTTTCTGCATTTCTATAAGCTTTTCAGCGGTGCAGACGGCTTTCACATCTGCCAATGGGTCTGAACTGCTTCGGTCTGACATTATGCTTCGCATTGCCGCCTTGTCAGGATAGCCCATGGAAAGCTTTATCATAAATCTGTCAAGCTGTGAAACAGGCAGTGCCGCCGTGCCAACTGTGCCTGTAGGGTTTTGTGTTGCTATAACTGCAAAAGGCTCAGGCAGAGGATATGTTCTGCCGTCAACTGTGCAGGCACGCTCCTCCATGACCTCCAAAAGGGCAGATTGCGTCTTGCCTGAGGTTCTGTTTATTTCGTCTGCAAGAAGTATATTCGTCATTGCCGCACCGCTGTGAAAAGTAAAGCCCTGCGCCTGTCTGTCAAAAGCCGTATAGCCTGTGATGTCGGAAGCCACAGTATCAGGGGTGAACTGTATCCTCTTTGTTTCAAGCCCCAAAGCCTTTGAAAACGCCACCGCAAGAGTAGTTTTTCCCACGCCCGGAACGTCCTCCATAAGCACATGACCCTGCGCCAAAATTGCGGCGAACACCATATCCACCACTTCGTCCTTGCCGATTATGACCTTTTTTACTTCATCTGTTATCTCACGCATTTTTTACCCTTCTTTCTTACCACTGTGAAAACTCCCACTGCGCACAGCACCGCTGCCGCAGATATCACATACACTGTCACGTTTTTATCCTCCGCCTCTTTTATTATCTCGTCGGCAGAAGTAACCTTTTTCCGCTCGCTTTCAGGAAGCTTTTTTATTCTCTCTGCGGTCTTTTCCAAAAGCTCCTTTTTGTCTTTTCCAACGCTGTCAACAGGATAAAGCTCACGGCTTATGATACTGTTAAGGTCTGATATCTCTCTGTAAAGCTCGTTTGCCTTGGCGTTCATTTCTTCAAGCTCTGATATTATCTTATCCCTGTCGGAAAGGCTCTCGTCAGCCTTTGCATGGGCTAAAAGCACAGCCGTAGCAGTGCAGTCTCCCGAAGTAACACCGTTTTTTCTCAGGGCTTCAAGCTTGTTCCTGTCGCTTTTTGTAAAGCCTTTCTTGCCCTTATATATTTCCGTTTTCTCGATACTGTATACACAACCGTTTCCATGGTCTGTCTGTGCAAGCTCCACTGTGAAAGCCCTGTCGCTCAAGGTCAGGCTGTATTTTTCTGCCGCATTTTCAAGCTCTGCACCGTATCTCACATATGTGCGTTCGTCACAATCAAGGTCATTGAAAAGCTTCAAGGCTTTTTCTGCGCTCTCCTCGTCTGAGATATCCGAAAGCCTGCCGTTTATGCCGTCAAGCTTTTCACGCTGCAGAACTGAAAGCTCCTCTCTCATATCGTAAATACGTCGCATCGTAAGTTCAAAACGCTTTTGTGCCGCAAGTGCGCAAAGTGCCTGCCCTGTGGCAAGCTCGTCAGAATCGCCGCCCTTTTCATGTGAAAATCCACCGTCGCTGTTCTGATAGGAAAGCAGGGCGGTCAAAAGGTCGGCATTTTTCACAAAACGGCTGTCAGTTTCGGGGTCTATACCAAGCGAGCAAAGTGCTATTACTACCTGCGAATCAGCTTCTGCGCTTCCGAACGTACCTGAGTTGTCCTGCTTGCCGCTCAGATACTCCACCGCTTTGTCAACGCTTTTTCTAACATCGTCACGGGAAAAATCATTGTAATATGGGGCAATCGCCTGCAAAGCCATTGCGGTGATGTCGATATCGCTTTCACCTTTTGACAGCGAAAAGCCACCATCGGTATTCTGCGAAGAAACTATCTCGTCAAGTATACGCTCTCTGTCAAACTCTGCACCCTCCGGGGTCTTGTAACCCATTGTATCAAGGGTCAAAAGTGCAAATATCCAGCCGTTAAGACCCTGTTTGCCTACGGAATTATTTTCATCTCTGCCGTAAACACCGCCTTTTACAAGGTCTATGCCCTCAATGTCGGCAGGGTCGCCTCCCATTGCGGAGGCTGTTATAGCGCACCTCTGCCACTCGGTAGCGTTGTCGGTATCTGAAAGAGCTTTCACACGCTGAGAAAGCGCAGTGAGATAAGCCTCATAGTCCTCCTCAAAACCAAAGCGTGAAATGCCTATGGCAAGCCAATCGGAGCTTCCTATGCCTGCGTTTTGCAGAAAATCCCCCGAAAAAATGCTCTCGTCCTGAGAAATGCCCATTTTGTCACGCTGCCACTGACAGACCTTTTCTGCGCTTTCAGTTATCCTATCACTTTTATCTGCATTCACCGCAGGAACATTTGTCAGAAGCATTACTGCCCCTGCAAACACCGCCACTAATCTGCCAAGAAAACCTCTCGTTTTCAACAATATCCTCCTACCATGTTTTGTCATAGCTATCCTGTGAACCTGTTATATCTCTGCCGTAGGCAACTGTGAACGCAAGCCTAACAGTGTCGCCGTCGGTAAAGTTCACCTTGCCCATGCCGTATGCAGGCATATTGCCGTTTACAGTATACACCCAGCCTGAGCCGTAGGTGTAGTCAAATTCTCCAAGGCTATCGGCATACTGCGTGTTGCTGTCTGCAATGCCATCATTTTTTATAAGCTCCGCAAGCTCGCTGTTTACTGCTCCACCTGCAAACGCACCATTTTTGTGTATACGGCTTAGATATCTCTGATCGTCCTTGCCTGTAAAGTCGCCTGTGAAGCCGTTTTGCTGGAGAAAACGCTCTATAACGTCAACGCCTGTGTCCCCCTCGTATATTGCCACCTCTGAGCCTGCGGCAAGCTGTCCAAGCCCTATGGTATCGGCGTCAATGCTCATTGTTATAACGCCTGTCTGCTCGCCCTTTTGTGCGCTCACCGAATTTATGGTATAGGCATGATCCGCATATCTGCCCTCGGGGTCATACACCCTTATTTCAAGAAGATTTGCCCCGCCCGAAAGCTGGAGATAATAGGCTGAGTTCCTGTCCTGTGCGATACACTCAACAGAAAGCCCATTTAGCCAGACCTCGGTCTTGTCGGCATATATCCTTCCGCCCTGATAGTCCTGTGCGTTAAATCTGAGGGTGAAGCCCGAGCCTTTCACTGTCTGTCCGTTGGTGACGTTTATATATGTTATCTCAGGTCTTGTGGTATCATCAGCAATGGGTACATAGGTGACAGTGAAATATCTGTCTATTTTTTTGTCACCGTCTTTTGCATAAAGCCTTATACGGTTATCACCGCTTTGGAGGGTGCAGGTATAATCATCTCTGCCCGAAAGCTTTTTGCCGTTTAGAATAACGCTTAGCTTTGCACTGCCGCTTTGACCTTTCATTCTCGCATAGAAGCTAAAATCGGCGTCATTTACAGTGCGGTCATAAAGGTCGGTATCAATCGAAAACTCCGCAGGAGTGTATTTTATCTTAAAGCTTTTTTCAGCCTTTGAGCCGTCCTTTTCCGCAGAGAGAGTTATAGTATTTTCGCCCTCAGAAAGCTGTGCTGTAAAAGTTTCACCGCCTGAAAGCTTTTCACCGTTGACTTTAACCGTCAAAGGTATTTTATCACCGCCATAAAAAGCTGTGGCTGAAAATGTTATGCTTTCTGTGTCAGTATCCTTATCCGCAAGGTCGGTGTCAAAGGTTATCTCCTTTTTGTCAAAATAAACTGTATAGTCCTTATAAGCCCTTTTCACCTGACCGCTTTTGTCGGTATAAGTGCAGGCAACACGGATAGTGTTTTTTCCTGCGTGAAGGGTAACGCTGCCCGAAAACTGATTTACAACGCTGTCGTTCACAGTGACCTGAACTTTTTGCACTGTGAGAGCCTTGTTTTTATGTGTTATTGTGAACTCATAAAGGGGCTTTTTTACACGCTCGCCCTCTTTTATAGAGGTGGTGAAATATTCTGTGTCGGTGTTCTTTGTGACAGTTTCGGTCTTGCTGTCAGGCTTTTTCTTTACCTCGTCAGACTTATTTTCGCCTTGGACATTTATGGTAACATTTGTGTTCCCGCCATTTACTGTGGGGGAATTTCCGTCGCTTTTGTCAGCCTGCGGAGAGCTTTCTGTTGTATCTGTATTGCTGTCGCTACTATCAGTGTTATCACTGTCATCTGCCTGTGAGCTGTCCATATCTGAGCTTTCGTCCTTTGGCTGAGAGCTTGTTTCATAGCCCTCTCCGCCCTGTCCGTCCTCCTCCGCAAGGCTTTCAGACAGTGCTGAAAACGGATTTTCAGGTGTCTTATAACTGCTCATATTATAAAAACGCATACACAAAAAAGCCGCTGCGATAAAAAACGCCGCTGCTGACAGCATTATTATTTGCCTGTTTTTTTGTGTATGCTTTTTCATAATATTCTCACTTTTCATATCACAGAAAATGCCCGCCCCCTGAAAATAGAGGGCGAGTATCCTGCAAAATAACTTATATCTTAATTGTCTTAATTTTTTACTTTCTCTTTCTTGAAACTGTAAGCGCTCCGCTGATAAGAAGTGCAAGACCTGCTACGCAAACGCCTGCTGTCGCACCTGTGTTAGGGTTAGCCGCACCTGCGTTATTTGCTGTCTTTGATGAGCTGTCAGCCGCCTTTGAAGTGTCAGCACTGCTTACTGACTCTGCGGCTGATGAAGTGGCAGAAGATGTATCCTCAGAGTTTGCAGAAGATACTGTGCTTTCGGAAGATACGTCAGATGAGCTTACAGAGCTTTCTGCTTCTGATGAAGAGCTTGGTGTCTTGAGTTCTTCAAGCTTTTCCTCTGCGGCTGTAAGAGCGTCAACATTGCCTACATATTCCTTAAGGTCGCCAAGAGCGTCATAAGCGGCTCTTGCTGCCTTGATGTCATTCTCACTGTCAAGTGTTATCTCGCCAAGATCACTGATAAGCTTCTCAACAGCCTTTACGCTGTCATAATCCTCTGCTGCAAGAACTGTTACGTCGATAGTTGCTTCAACAGGTGAAACGGCAACGCCTGTTGTGTTTGCAGCACCCTCGTTTGTCTTATCTCTGTACATACCATACTTGTATGTAACAGTAACGAAATCATCGTCTGCTGTAAGAGCAGTATCGTCGATAGTCACATAATCTGTAACGTCTTTCTTCACGCCGTTTTTGAGAACTGCGTAAACCTTCAAGTCGGAAGCGTCATAAGCTTCGCCCTCTTTGCATACTGTCTTAGCATTCTCGGTCACAAGCTTTTCCACCTCTGAGCCGACAGCCATTATGCAGCCTGAATCGTTCTTGAAGTAGATAGTGCCGTTTTCGTCTGCAACAAGGTCAGCTATAGCATACTGTGCCTGAGCGCCCGTTGGTGTGAAAAGTGACGGAGCTGTTTTCTTTCCGTTTACTATCTGAGCGTCAAGAACTTCTGTTACGCCCTTTTTATCCTTTACATAGCGGATAGCGCCTGCTGATGCGTTCTCTGAGAAGTAAACATAGTTATAGCCGTTCTCATTCACAACGCCAAGACCTGAGGTCTGTGGATAGCCCTTTGTTTCTGCCTTGTATGCTATCTTAAAGCTGTCAAGGTCGATAACTGCGATAGCACTGCCCTTATAGTTGCCCCAGCCTGAGCCGTTTACGCCAACATAAGCTCTGCCGTTAAGAACTGTAGGAGTTGATGTGCTTGCGCCACCAAGTGCAATGCTGTCAAGCTTTGTGAAATTGCCCTCATCGTCTATTGTTGCCTTATAGAAATAGCCCCCGTTAGATGTGAAATAATAAGCGTCTGTATCCTTATCGTAAGAAATAGTGCTTCTTACTCCTCCGCCTACTGTATACTCAGTATCTATAACGCTTCCTGAGTTTTTGTCAAGAGTAACTATTCTTGCAGGGTCGGTAGTGTTTGCCTTTGCATTTTCCATGCCGAGAACGACAAAATCATCAGTTGCATATGCGCCTGCCCAATAGAAACCGCTTTTGTTTGTGAATGTCCACTTTGGTGACTTCTCTTCATCTGTTGTGTCAGGATCTTCGTCCTTAACATCTATGCAGACATACTGATCGTCTTTTCCTGAGCCATAGTTGCAGAAGCCTGTGTAGATACAGCCGTCATTATAGTAGATAGGGCTTACAGACTGTCCGCCAACGCTGTCCTTGTATACCCACAGCGACTCGAGTGTGTCAGCGTCAAATGCCTGAATTCCGCCGTTAAAGGCTGAGAATATCATGCCGTCTGCATAAGTAACAGGCTGGATAGCGTAGCTGTTTGTGCCTGCTCGCTGTCCAACTACTGAATCCACAACGCCCGTTTCCTTATTCATTCTCATTAGCTTGTCGCCGGATGTATAAACGATATCATCTCCAACGATAGCCACAGGCGACGGACCATCGTTCCAGCTTTTCCCTACCTTAGTTGCCCAGTTAAGCACTGCGTTATCCGCACTGTCAGGGAGGACTGATGTTGTTACGTTGTTGTTTGTTCCGTCTGAAACAAATGCGCTTACACACACGCTCAGACTAAGAGCAGTCGCAAGAGCGAAGCTGGCTGTTCTCAAAATTTTCTTCTTCATTCTTTTCTGTCCTTTCGTTGATACACACTGTTCCGCCGTCAATGCACTTTTTATGAACACCCCGACCACAGCAAAAAATGCCTTTCCGCCGAAACGAAAAAGCATTCTATCCGCTTTACTGCCTGCACAGCGATAAAGCAGACCGTCATCTTCATCGCCCAAGACAGAAATAGTCAACGAAAACACAGCAGATACCTGACTTATGACAGCGCACAAAAAGCCTGTCAAACACAGTAATGGCGGTTGTGCAGGATTTGGACCTGCTTCCCTGACGGCAAGGCTTTCGCCCTGACACGCTCTACTCAGCTAACAACTTTTCAAACTGTGCTTTCTTAATATTCACATCATGATAATTATACCATATCGCTATGGATTATTCAATAACCTTTTTACACCACTAATAAGCCCGATACAACGCCGTTTTTGTGGCATTTTCATAAACTCATAGACTGAAACTTTGTTGGATATAGCTTTAGGCTATACCCTATGTGTCATCGGCAGAATTTAAATTTTCCAATGCATACTCACAACACTGTATAACGAGCTGATTAAAAGAAATATCATTCTGTGCCGCAAGCTTTTCAAGTTTTTCTATTAGTGTGTCAGGCATTCTTATTGTTTTATTTGATGATGTCGGCTTCTTTATCTCAAACATTTAGCACACCCCGCTGCTTTTAAACTTGTTCCCATGCTATAATTCTAACTAAAAACATTCATAAATAATAGACTTAAAATTGCAAGTAAAAAATACTTGCAATTTTAAAACAAGTATGCTATAATAAGCGTAAAGCAACGCTTTAGTAAAAATAAGAAAAGGGGCATTTATTTATGAAAACAATAAAGTACAGGATATCACTTCCAACGGCATATCTCAAAGGAGAGGTAACACACGAACAAAATTTTGTAAAACTCAAAACACCAAATATTCTTTTCTCCCTTCTTGCCATAGGCACAAAAACTGACGTTATACCTGTAAATCAGATTGCAACCGTAACAAGAACATTTAATTGTATAGGTGTGATACTTCTGTTTGGCATTATACTTATGTGGTCTGGATTTAGTGTTATTTCAGCTTCAAAGATACTTTCACTTTCATCATCACTTGCACCTATCATACTTATTCTTTTAGGTGTTTTAATTATTATAACTTCGTTTCAGACTGTTATTACGATAAAAACAACATCAGGAGAATCACTGAAAATATCAGTCCTGATATTTGATCGGTCAAAAGCTCTTGAAATAGAAAATCTTATAAATCAGCTTATCTCTAATCGACTTGACGACACAAACAATCGTCAGCAAACCGACAGAATAGTTGAAGCAATAACCAACAAATAACAACAAAAAAAGCCCCCATATGTATCGTAAACATACGGGGGCTGAATTATACCCTCAGTTTCTCCTCCAACTCCGTGTCAGGCTTGACAGTGATAGTGTAGTTGTTTGTAAAAATAACCATGCCCGGCTTTGAGCCGTTTGGCTTTTTCACGTTTCTTATGAAAGTGTAGTCAACGTCAACCCTGGAGGAATTTCTTCCCTTTGAGTTGCAGGCGGCGATTATTGCCGCTTCCTCTATTGTCCTGTCAGGTGGCATTTCCCCGTCGCAGGTGACGATAACGTGGCTTCCTGTGATATCTTTGACGTGGAGCCAAAGGTCAGTTTTCTCTGCTTCCTTGCAGGTGAGGCGGTCGTTCTGTTTATTGTTCCTGCCTACCCTTATTTCATATCCGTCAGAAGAACGGTATCTTATAGGCGGCAGAGCCTTTGGAGGCTTGCCCTTGAACTTTGAGCGCTTTACATAGCCCTCCTGAAAAAGCTCCTCACGAAGCTCGGCTATATCCCCCTCCGTCTGCGCCCTCGTGAGAGAATCGAAAACAGAATCCAGATACTTGACTTCCTGCTCGCCCTCTGCAATAAGCACAGTGAGCTTTTTCTCTGCGGTGTCAAGCTTTCTGTACTCCTTATAATACTTCTGAGCGTTCTGTGTTGGGGTAAGCCTTTTGTCAAGTGGTATCTTCACTGTAGGGCAGTTCTCGTCATAAAAGTCCTGCACCTCAGCATACGCCATTCCCTTTTCAAGTGCATAGAGATTTGAAGTGATAAGGTCACCGTAAATGCGGTATTTTTCCCTGTCCTTGCACTCTTTAAGCTCTTCACGCTGATTTTGCACACGCCTTTGAGTTCTCTCGGAGGTGTTTATAAGAAGCTTGAAAAGGTCGTTAGCTTTCTGCTTTATTCTTGAAAGGGAATCCCTCTCCGCATAGAAATAGTCCAGAAGAACACTTGGCGACTCAAAGCTTTTTGTCACCATGAGCGCACCATACTGCGTGATATCGCAGAAGCAGAAATCTTTCAGATTGCCCTCTTTTGTTTTCAGCACTGTGTAGACGTTAGTGCCGTCATTTATGCTGTCACGGACTTTTGAAAAATAAAACCACAGTCTGTCCGCAGTGTCTCCGCTTAGCTGTTCGGCTGTTATCTCAGCACCCCTTGCCGCAAAGAACACAGCTTCCCTTGCGAACACTGGTGAAATGCCCTCAAGCGTTTTCATTATTGCCTTTGAAAGCTCCGCCGTGGGGTTTTCGGCTATCTTTGCAAGAAATTCTTCTTTTGTACATTCCATAAGATTCAGCCTTTGCTCTCTCGGGGGCAAAGCATACTGCGCACCGGGAAGAACCATTCTCACTGATGACATTTCCTGTCCCACACGCTTTATGCTGTCTATTATCCTGCCGTCCTCATGATAGAGGATAAGATTTGAACGCCTGCCCATTATCTCCGCCGCAAGTGTGAGATTCACCCTGTCGCCCATTTCGTTGGTGGCTTCAAAGTCAAAGAAAAGTATACGCTCAAAGCCGTCCTGCCTAATGGCAGTGAGTCTGCCCCCTGCAAGATGCTTTCTCATGAGCATACAGAACATAGGCGGTGTTTTCGGATTTTCTATATCCGCCGTTGTTATATGGACCCTTGCCGAGCCTGCACCTGTGCTGAACATAAGCTTCTGCGCACCCTCTTTAGTGCGGATAGTCATTATAAGCTCCTCTCGTGAAGGCTGATGTATCTTATCCACCCTGCCGTCAATAAGAGGGTCAAATTCTTTTCTGAGCAAGCTCAGATAAATTCCGTCCAATGCCATTTTACTTACCTGCTTTTTATATTACTTCAACTATATCCCTGTTGCTTACGGCTATCTCTACTCTCAGACCGCTGAACTTGTTTTTCAGCTCACCAGCGATAAACTCGCAGAAGATATTTTCCGTATAGAAATGACCTGCGTCTATAACAGAAACACCCATATTTCCGCCGTCTATAAAAACGTCATGCTTTACGTCCCCTGTCAAAAGCACCTGACAGCCTTTTTCTGCGGCGTCAGCAAGGAACGAACCGCCTGAACCTGAGCATACTCCCACACGCCTTATCTCACGCTCGCCGCCGCTGAAACGGACTACTCTACAGCCAAGAACGTCCTTTGCTCTCTGAGCAAGCTCACGGACGTTCATGCCGTCAAACTCGCAGACATATCCACAGCCCACGCCATGCTCTTCATGCAAAGCACTCTCAGGTTTAAGACCAAGCATTTTGCAAAGCACGTCATTCATTCCGCCCTCTGCGGAGTCGAAATTTGTGTGCATGGAAAGAGCGTTCTTTCCCCCTGCCGCAAGTATCACAGCAGGATCGTTGGGCACGAGGGTCTTTAATCCTCTGAAAATAACAGGGTGGTGGGTGAGAACAAGGTCAAAGTCACGCTGACAAGCCTCTCTTGCCACCTCAGCGGTGCAATCCAGTGCCACCAGCACGCTCCTTACCTCTGCGGACATTTCCCCCACGTTAAGACCGCTGTTGTCATAGCCCTCCTGCAAGCGGTATGGGGCTATATCCTCTATAAAACTATAAATATCATAAACTGTTGTCATTTTTGTCAGCTCCTTTTTGTGTGTCTGATGTGCTGTCAGGGGTATTTCTATCCTTGATAACTGCGTCAAGAAGTTCGTAAAAGCCCGTGATGAATGTTGTCACTACGATAACCACCAATGCAGGCATCATAGCGACAAAGGGCAGATAGTTGAGTGCGGGAAACAATGTGCCTCTCGACAAAGCCTCTGCCACATCTTTTTCGCAATGAGTATAGACAAAAGTCATAACAATGGTATGTATAACAAGCGGAATAAATGTAAAGCTGAGCCAGTAAAAGGCTTTGCCCACGTTTGGTTTCTTAAATTTAAAATAAAAACCTATATACGCACCCAAAGCAACAACGCCGCTTAATATCACGCTTGCACCGCCGGAACTTACCATACAGAACGCTACGATAAGCAACACCGAAAATATCGTCACGGAAAGCTGCATGGCTATGCCTATCCCCAAAGCTTTCAGAAATTTCATTTTTGCCCCCATGTTTTTTTGTATCATATTTTTTTCAACGTTTCAAGCTCGCTCTGTGCAAGCTTAACAAGCCTTTCTCCCAGCTCCTTTTTGTCCTCGGACTTCATCATTCCGCTGCCTGCAACAAAAATTCTTTTTGCCTGCCTTGCGATATACTCTTTCCCCCGGCCCTCAGGCTCAACAAAGCCGAACTGCAAATATCTGTCATCACATTCATAAGACGGCGTTTTGCCTGTATACACCGCCTGCATGACAGAATATGCAAACTGCCCCTCTGTGCAGGCAAGCTCTTTTTTTACCTCAAAGCCGTTGTCATAAAGCCACTTTCTAAGCACGTCCCATTTTGTCATAGGCTGTAAAACGAGGTTCACGCTGTTTTTCACCCACGGACATTTTTCAAGCAGTCTTGCAATAAGCTCTCCGCCCATGCCTGCCATAACAACGTCTGTTATGCCCTCTGGCGGAACATTGTCAAGCCCGTCTGAAAGCACCGTTCCAATGCGGTCTGAAAGCCCCTCACGGCGGATATGCTCCTCAGCCGACTTTAGCGGCAATGGTGCAACATCACAAGCGAGAGCCTTTTTGCACATATTTTCCTTTATCATAAAGCAGGGCAGATAACCATGATCTGTCCCCACGTCGCATACAAAATCTCCCGTACAAAGCTTTGCACAGGTCACAAGTCTTTTATCCAAAGCTTTCCTCCAAAGAAAAAAATCGCCGCTCGCCCCCTGAAAAGGCGGCTGGGCGGCGAAAATAGTTCCAAACGCTTATTCTGCAAAATGCTTGTTGAGCTTTTCGAGCATTTCCTCAACAGGAACGCCATGAACAGCACAAGCCTCTTCAAGAGTTTCGCCTCTTGACGCAGGGCAGAACAGACAGTGCATACCCATTTCCATAAAGTATGGTGCTGTATTTTCATCAGCGTCCATTATATCGCCTATAATAGTATCCTTTGTAACTGTGAATGCCATTTTATATTCCTCCTATCATGATAGACCACGCATTGCAAACGCTTTGCGTTATACCTATATTATAACCAATCCTGCGAAAAAAAGCAAGCCCTTTTTATTATAATATATCGCCCTTATCAACATTTATAACAGCGTTATATCTTCCGTCAAATTCTGTGAGCCGTTTTGATATTTTTGCTTTTACCTCGCTGTCTGAAAGTCTGAAATCAAAAGGCACTACCACGTCAAAAATAAGATTTTCACGGTTTTCTCCCTTTGTCATTCTGAAATCGTGTATGCTAAGGCATTGGTCGATAGACTTCACAACGTCTGTTACTATCTTTTTAGTTTCGATAGTTTGCTCGTCATGATCTGCCACCGGATCCATATGTATAGACACTGCGCAGTGATATTTTTCTTTCATGCTATCCTCAAGATCGTCTATAAGCTCATGAGCCGCCATAAAGTCCATTTCGCATGGCACTTCAGCATGAAAGGAGATAACGGTATTCCCTACGCCATAATCATGTATGAGCAGATCATGGATACCGATTATCTCAGGAAAGCTCATTGCGGTATCAACAATATCCTGAACGAACTCCTTATCGGGCTTTGAGCCGAGAAGCGGCGAAACGCTGTCCTTGCAGGTCATAAAGCCTGAGCGGAAGATAAAGAGAGCAACGAGAACGCCCACATAGCCGTCTATGTTTATGCCTGTGAACGCAGAGAATACCATTGCAAGCATAACAGCTCCTGTTGCGACACAATCGGAAAGACTGTCAGCGGCAGAGGCGAAAAGCGAGGTAGAGTTTATCTTCTTGCCAAGCTTTCTATAGAAATACCACATCCAAAGCTTCACAGCCACTGAGCAGCCAAGTATCACAAAGGTCATTACCGAGAAAGCAAGCTTATCGTGGGCAAAGATCTTTGAAAAAGAAGATTTTCCCAGTTCAATGCTCATCATCATAATAATAAAGGATATGACAAGACCTGAGATATACTCCATTCTGCCATGACCGAAAGGGTGATCTTCGTCTGCGGCTTTGGCTGCCATTTTAAAGCCAACCAACGACATTATAGACGAGCCTGCGTCAGAAAGGTTGTTAAAAGCGTCCGCCATAACGGACACAGCCCCTGACACAAGTCCTGCAATAAGCTTACCGAGGAAAAGCATGATATTAAGGACTATACCAGTACATGAGCCTAGGTAGCCATATTTTTTTCGGACGTTTTTATCTTTCACGTTATCTCTGTCTTTTATAAATAATCTTATAAGAAGTGCTGCCATATGAATATCCCCTTTTGTTTACCAAAGTAAACTTATAAGTTTATCTACTATTATAACACATAATATTACAAAATCAAGTGCAAATGCTTATTTATATGGATATTCGCCGCAGCAGGCAATATGCAGCCACTTATTTCTCATTTCAACCACATAATAAAATTTTCTTTTCACTATTGAAAAAATTTGTGCAGTGTGCTATAATAGTCATTAGCATTAATCGTTTACATACGCAAAAAGGAAAGAGGTTATATAAAAAATGAGAAAATTCATATCGAGAGCTGCGGCTCTGCTGCTGGCAGGAGTTATGACAGCGGCTGTGGCAGGCTGCGGAAAAAACTCCGACAGCGAGGCAAAAGACACTGCAAAGAAGTGGACAGAGCTTGACCAGACACAGATAACAGAAGCCATGGGGCTTGGCTGGAACTTAGGCAATCAGCTTGAAGCTTCCAGCGGCGGACTTCCCAGCGAAACTTGCTGGGGCAATCCTGAGATAACAAAGGAGCTTATCGACACTGTCAAGGCACAGGGTTTCAAGACAGTAAGAATACCTGTTTCTTATCTTGACATGATAGGCGACGGCCCTGACTACAAGATAGACACTGACTGGCTGGACAGAGTTCAGGAGGTCGTTGACTATGTTGTTGACAACGATATGTTCGCTATAGTTAATATGCATGGTGACGGATATTACACTGTTGACCACAGTTGGCTGCTTTGTGCTGAGGACGATGACAAGCAGACGGAGATAAAGGACAAGTACGGCAAGGTTTGGACTCAGATAGCAGACCGTTTCAAGGACTATGACCAGCACCTTATCTTCGAGTCCATGAACGAGGAATTCAACAACGACTACGGCAAGCCTGACGCTAATGCTTATGAAAACATAAACGCATACAATCAGATATTCGTTGACTCAGTAAGAGCAACAGGTTCAAACAATGAAAAACGCTGGCTGCTTCTCCCAGGCTGGAACACCAATATTGAATACACAGCAGGAGATGATTACAACTTCAAGATACCGACCGACAACGGCTGCAAGGCTGACGGCAAGCGTATCATGATATCAGTTCACTATTATGACCCATTCAATTTCACTATTGACGAGAACAAGACCGCAAAAACTCAGTGGGGCAAATATGCGGTAAAGAATTATGACAACTGGGGTCAGGAGGATCATGTTGACAGCCAAATGGCACTTCTTAACGAGAAGTTTGTAAGTCAAGGTTATCCTGTTGTTATCGGCGAATTTGGCGCACAGGACAAGACAGAAAAGTTTGCAGACTACAATGAGTTCAGACGTTACTGGGCTGAATATCTTATCAAGGCGGCAAAGAAAAACGGCGTTGTTTGTGTATACTGGGACAACGGCTACAACGGCAACAAGGGCTTTGGCATCATAAACAGATTTGACTACACTATCACACAGCCTGACCTTATCGCAGGCATGATGAGAGCCATAAACTCCACAGACGATTATGAGATCCCGTCACCGGCAGGCTACACAGAGGTAAGAAAGAGCGCAAAGGCTTCATAAGTTTTTCACACGCAAATATGCTGATACATTTGTAGGGGCGAACAGCGTTCGCCCGTTTGATCTGCATGATGAAATAATAAAAGCAGTACCTGTTGGGGTACTGCTTTTTGTTTGTGTCTTACGAAACGAGAGTGGGCGAATTGCGGGCGAACGCTGTTCGCCCCTACTTTTTGCTATTCTATCACAAGTTCCTCTTTTGTGGAATCTGTTCCCTCGATATGGAAAGAATTGAGCACAGGCTCATCTCTGTTCATAAGTGAGAGTATCATATAGCTTGCGGTCTTGTCATAAGCAAGCCTTTTATCCTCATCAGAAGGACGAGAAGGTGACTCAGGGTGTGAGTGCCAGTTGCCCAGAGGAACAAGTCCCTCTGCTCTCATGTCCTTGATAGCAGCAAGCTGCTCCTTAGGGTCAAGAGAAAAATGCTCGTTTGAGTGGTCTATGTTCGTGAGAAGATAGACCTTTTTTATTATCTTGTCACTGCCCTCTTTTACTCCGCCGATAAGACCGCAGGCTTCGTTTGGAAGCTCGCTTTCAGCGTGGTGCAGTATCTTTTCATAATCGCTTTTGCTGAGTTTTATCATAGATGTACACCGTCACATTCTGCCTGTTCATAGTCGATAAGCTCTGTGATAGTAGGGTGCTCGCCGCATACTGCACAGCCCTTTGTATCCTGAGGGAGCTTTACCTTTGTCAACTCCATTTTAAGTGCGTCATAAGTAAGCAGATAGCCTGTGAGAAGCTCGCCAACTCCAAGGATATACTTGATAGCTTCCATTGCCTGCAGGCTTCCTATAACGCCGCCCATTGCACCGATAACGCCTGCCTGCTTGCAAGTAGGAACAGCGTCCTTCGGAGGTGGGTTCTTGAACACACATCTATAGCATGGTCCCTGACCTGGAACATAAGTCATGAGCTGACCCTTAAATCTGATGATACCAGCGTGTGAAAATGGCTTTTTAGCCATTACGCAGGCGTCATTGATAAGAAACTTTGCAGGAAAATTATCAGTGCCGTCGATAACGAAATCATAGTCCTTGATTATATCCATGATGTTCTCGCTGTCGATAAAGGTACGGTATGTATTCACCTTGACGTCAGGGTTGATAGCCTCCATTGTTTCCTTTGCGGAAAGAACCTTTGCCTTGCCAACGTCCTGCGTTGTATGGATGATCTGTCTTTGCAGATTTGAGAGATCTACCTCGTCTGCGTCTGCAATGCCGATAGTACCAACGCCTGCTGCGGCAAGATACATAGCGGCAGGTGCGCCAAGTCCGCCTGCGCCTATTATAAGTACCTTTGCGTTAAGTAGCTTTTTCTGTCCCTTTGCGCCAACTTCTTTAAGAATGATGTGGCGTGAGTAACGCTCAAGCTGTTCGTCTGTAAATGCCATTACTGTCCGCCTCCCATGAAGTAAAGAAATTCTACAACGTCGCCGTCTTTAAGAACTGTGCTTTCAAAAGCTCCGCTCTCTACAAATTCGTCATTGATAGTTACTGTAACGTACTGTGGTGTTTCAACGTTCTCGTCGATAACGAGCTGTGCCACTGTAAGTCCCTCTGCAACGTCCTTTTTATTGCCTGATACTGTTATAGTCATGATACATTTCTCCTTAATCTATTGAATTTATTGTTTCGGCAAGCTGTGCTTTCTTTACAGCTCCCGTAAGTCTTGCTTTTTCTGCTCCGTCCTTGAAGAACACAAGTGTCGGAACGCTTGTGACATTATATTTCTGAGCAGTTTCCCCGTCAAAGTTGATATTGAGTTTCACAAGCTTTATGCCCTCAGGGTTCTCCTCCTCAGTTTCCGCAAGAAGCGGTGACATTCGCTTGCATGGAACGCAGGAATCTGAATAGAAATCTGCGATAACAAGCTTTCCTGCCTCGTTTATCTCGCTCTCGAAAGTATCCTTATTTGCTCTTACTGACATTAATCTCCCACCTTTTGTACGATAAGGTCATAAGTGCCGTCCTCATTATCGATGAGCTTCAATATCTTGTGACCCTCTTCCTTAATGCTTCTTGGAACGTTCTGAACAGGCTCGCCGTCATTCATTTTAATGGAAAGTATCTGTCCGTCGTCAAGCTCCTCAAGAGCTACCTTTGCCTTGACAAATGTTGTCGGGCAAACCACTGTGGTGATATCCACTGTATCGTCTATTTTAAAATCAGCCATTGTTATAAACCTCCAGTATAGTATTTGTGAATTTCTCTCTGCCCACTCTGTCGATAGTGAACTTGAATCTCTCGCCAGCTTTTGCGTTATCGTCAAAGAACTGTATAGCGGTATCGCAAATCTTCATAAGAGTTTCCTTATCCTCGATAAATGGGATAACAGTTTCGCCCTTGTTGATATGGTTTCCGAAAAGTCCGCCGAATGAAACGATATAACCGTGGATAGTATCCCACGCTTCTGTAGGACAAGCCTTAAAACAGCGTCCGCAGAAGTTGCACTTATCTTTGTCAAGGACTATCTTTCCGTCCTCCATTGTAAGCGCACCCTGACGGCAAGCCTTTACGCACACGCCACAACCGATACAATCAGCTTCACGCCACTCGACCTTTATGCCGCCCTTGATACCAACGTCATTTTCTTCCGCTTTAAGGCAGTTGTTCTGACAGCCTGTGATGCCGAACTTGAACTTGTGAGGAAGCTCCCTTGCGAAATATCTTTCGTCAAGCTCCTTTGCAAGTGCATATGTATCTATACAGCCGCTTGGACAGACCGCAGCTCCCTGACAGGCTGTGATAGTTCTTACTCTCGGCCCGCAAACGCCCGGTTCTGCGTCGCCCTTTGCAAGAGCCGCCTTTACCTCGTCAATATCGTCAAGCTTTATAAAAGGTATCTCAACGCTCTGACGTGATGTAAGATGAACATAGCCCTCGCCGTATTTATCAGACACCTCTGCAATAGTTGCAAGCTGTTTTGCCGTAAGGTTTCCGCCCACAACTCTAAGTCTGAGTGAAAAATTATTCTTCTGCTTCTGGCGCATGAAACCGCCTTTTTTAAGTGTTGCGTAGTCAACTGCCATAGTAAATTCCTCCTAAAGTTTTTCTATGGACTGTTTAAAGTCCTCGATCAGATCCGATGCGTCCTCAATTCCGACGCTTATCCTTATTGTGTCGCCGAACACGCCTGCGTTTATCTTCTGCTCCTCGCTTCCGTGAGCATAGATAGTGCTTGCAGGGTGTATAACGAGCGTTCGTGTATCTCCGATATTAGTTGCGTTTGTTGCAAGCTTCAAACCGTTTATAAGCTTGAAGGCTCTTTCCTTCGAGCCTGCTCTTATGGTGAGTATAGCACCGCCCTTGCCGCCAAGTTCTTCCTGACAAAGGTCATAGAACGGGCTGGCTTTCAGTGCAGGATAGTTTACATCTATGCCCCCACAGCTTTCAAAAAACTCCGCAAGCTTCAAAGCGTTGTGACAACATCGCTCCATTCTAAGACCCAGTGTTTCAAGTCCCACGCTGTTCATGAATGCGTTCATTGGAGCAAGGCAGCCGCCCACGTTTCTCCATATGCCGTTTCTCAGCTTTGCGATATAAGCAAACTTTCCGAATTTTTTATATTCTGCCAGACCCTTGAATTTGTCATAATCCCATTTGAAGTTGCCGCTGTCGATTATAACGCCGCTTATGGAATTTCCTCCGCCGTTTATATACTTTGACGTGGAATGTACCACGATATCAGCACCGTAGTCAAATGGATTTATAAGATAAGGTGTAGCCGTTGTACTGTCAAGAATAAACACTGTGCCGTTTTCATGGGCAAGGTCAGCCACCGACTTTATATCAACTATTTCAAGATTAGGGTTTCCGATAAGCTCGGCAAAGACCGCTTTGGTCTTACTATTTATAATAGGGGCTATCTCCTCTTTTGTAACGTGCTTTACGAACTTGGTCTTGATACCGAATGCCGCAAGGTCGCCGAAAAGGTCGATAGTGCCACCGAAAAGACCTGCGCCGCATATTATCTCGTCCCCTGCTTCAAGAATGTTCAGAAGCGACATCGCAACAGCCGCCATGCCTGATGAACAAGCCACTGCGCCAACACCTTTTTCAAGTGTATTCATTCGGTTCTCAAAAGCCGCCACTGTCGGGTTGCTTATTCTTGTGTAAGCATATCCCGGTGCTTTATTATTGAATACTTTTTCAAGCTGCTCAGCCGACTCCTGCGCAAAGGCACTCACCTGATATATGGGAGTGAGCGTTGAGCCTGTTGTTTTCTCAGGTTCAAATCCGCCATGGAGCAATTTTGTATTGAATTTCAAAGGAAACGCCCCCTGTTTTCTTATTATATAGCTATCACCGCCTGTCAAGGTGCGATGTTCTTTGTTACTGTAGATATTATACAACATAAATCATATAAAGTCAATAGGATTACTATAGATTTAACATTTCTTTTAAAATATGCCCTTATTTTTATGAAAGCTCTTGACAGTTTGCTCAAAAAAGTATAAAATATATTATGTTGATAGGATTACTATGAATAATAGGATAAGTATAAAAAGCATGAGAGCAGACAATATTTGTTTGCTCAGGGAGGTGCAGAAATGAAAATTTCAACAAAAGTAGAATGTGGCATAATCGCCATTGCAGACATTGCAATGAACTCAGAGAACGGCGAAACAGTGACAGTATACAGCGTGGCAGAAAGACGTGGACTTTCAGGAAAATATCTTGAGCAGGTGCTTACTTCTCTGAGGCAGGCAAGGCTCATAAAAGGCATAAAAGGCTCTAGGGGCGGATATATACTCAACAAAAAGCCGGAAAAGATAACACTCAAAGAAATAATCGACGCTCTCGACCCATCGGTGCTTGGAAGCGATGTTGCGGTAGTAAATGACGAAAACACAGAATTTGCACAGGTGCTTGACGATTATATATGGCTGAGATTAGAGAACAAGCTGAAAAGCTACACTGAGTCTATCACCCTCAGACAGCTCGTTGACTTCTATAATAAAGAGTCGGCAGAGAACGTTTCAGAGCCTATGTATTATATCTGATTGACAAAAGTCGGTTTTCATTTTATAATTAGGGACAGAGAGTGTATACTATATATAAAGGATGTGTTTTTTATGTATGACGTTATAATAATAGGCAGTGGTCCTGCGGGGCTTACTGCAGCGATATATGCAGGCAGAGCAATGCTTTCCTCACTGGTGTGCGAAAAGGACTACATGGGTACAGGTCAGATATCTGTTACAGACAGAGTTGAGAACTACCCGGGTCTTTACGGCATAAACGGCTATGACCTTGGAGAAAAGTTCAGAGAGCAGGCTGAAACTCTTGGTGCTGAGTTTTATGAGGGCGAGGCTGAGAGCTTTGAGAAAACAGCCGAGGGCTGGAAGGTCATATTCAAGGACGGCTCTGTAAAAGAAGGAAAAACGGTTATTTACACCGCAGGCACTTCATATCGTCATCTTGACGTGGCAGGCAGTGAGAAACAGCGCATTTCTTACTGCGCAGTGTGCGACGGCTTCTTCTATAAGGATAAAGTTGTGGCTGTTGTGGGCGGAGGAGATACTGCGCTTGGTGACGCACTTTATCTTTCCAAGCTTGCAAAAACTGTTTACCTTATCCACAGACGTGACGAGTTCAGAGCAAATAAAGCTTTGCAGAAAAAGGTCGCTGAAACAGATAATATCGTGCCTGTTATGAGTGCAGTTATAAAAGAGGTAACAGGTGGCGATAATGCAGAGGGCGTTACCTATACGCAAAACAACGAGGAAAAGAACATTGCCGTGGACGGAGTGTTCTGCGCAATCGGAAGCGTGCCGAATACACAAGCTTTAGAGGGCGTTTGCGAGCTTGACGAAAGCGGATATGTGAAAGCTGGCGAGGACGGAATCACCACTGCAAAGGGTTTTTTTGTGGCAGGAGATGTCCGTACTACACCTCTCAGGCAGGTAATAACAGCAGCGGCAGACGGTGCAAACGCACTTTCTTCTGCGGAAAAATATATAATGGAGCTGTAAAAAGCAAAACAAAGCGGTGTCCGAGCGTAAAACTCTGCACCGCTTTTTCTATTCTATAGCACAAAAAGGACGCTGTCACCAACGTCCCAAATTGCTTTTATATATTCACGCTTTCCTTTTCAAGCAGGCTGTCTATAAACCTCTGCACAGGTTCCGGAGTTTCATACTGTGATGCCGTCACCGCACATATGCTCCTGGGCGGTATCTGCTCTTTTGTGTTCACCCTGAAGATGTTCCCTGCCTCTATCTCCGCCTTGGTGGTCGCATACTGCATGAAGCCTATGCCAAGATTGTTCTTTACCATTGGCATTACAAAGTTTATGGACGTAAGCTCAATATCAGGTCGCAAAAGCAGATTGTGCTGTCTGAATATATGGTCAAGATAGTTTCGGGTGGTGGTAGTGTTTTTAAGACAGATAAGAGGATATTTCACAAGCTCATGCAGGGATATTTCCTTGTCTTTAAGGTAGGAAAAACCGTTTCCTGCGGCAACAATATCCTGAAGCTTCTTTATCACATTTATGTTAAGCCCCGTTTTGTCTGCAAACGGCGAGGTAACTACCGCCACGTCTATTAGATTTGCCCTCAACGCTTCTATAGCGTCAGGGGTGGACATACTGTCTATCTTTATCTGTATCTTCGGGTGTTCTCTGTGAAACTCTACTATTCGGTCGATAAGAAAGCTTTGCAGTGCCACCTCGCTTCCTCCAAGCCTTACTATCGCCCTGTCACGCTCGCTTATCAGCGCAAGCTCCTCCTCTGCCGAGAATATATGCTTGCAGGCTATGGATATATGCTTAAAGAGCATCTCTCCGCCCGTTGTTAGCTCTACGCCCTTTTTTGACCGCACAAAAAGCTTGCACCCAAGCTCGTCCTCAAGATTTTTTACGCATCGGCTTATGCTCGGCTGCGACAAAAACAGATAGTTTGCCGCCATTGTTATGTTCTGGAACTTTGCCACATAATAGAATATCTTATAATGCTCGAAATTTATCTCTCTCATAAACCGTCCCTCTCCTCTCTATCCATACACTATGAGTATGTTTACAATAGAAAATATCTATTTGACATATGCTTATGATTGTATTATAATATATTCGTAGACAAAAAGCAAGTCTTACATCACTGCGCCCATAGGGGGACGCATACAAAAAATAGTTTTATCATGATAAAATCAATGACGATTGCATTCGACCGCTGGGGGTGAACGGTAAGGACCTTATTATACCCTTATGAGGCCGGCATTCTTATTGGTTTTATTTTTTTGGAGGTGATAAAATGCTGGAGAGAATTTCCGAAAATCTTTCCGAAGCTATGCAAAACAAAGTAGCTTTCAGGATACCGATTTTCGGAGGCATACCCGTTCCTGTGTCCTGCGTGGTAACATGGATAATAATGGCGATACTTGTGATAGCTTCAATACTTCTCACAAGAAACCTTAAACTTATCCCTGACAGGAAACAGATGATGCTTGAATCATTCGTAGGCTTTCTCAGAGATTTCTTCAGAGAACAGCTTGGAGAAAAGGGTATGGCGTATTTTCCGTTCCTTGCAACTGTCATTATCTACATAGGCTTTGCGAACATCATCGGTCTGCTGGGCTTTACACCGCCTACAAAAGACTTGAATGTTACCGCAGGACTTGCGATCATGAGCATTGTGCTTGTGGAGGTTGCAGGAATAAGAGCAAAAGGAACAAAGGGCTGGCTGAAAAGCTTTGCCAAACCTGTGGCGATAATCGCTCCGCTGAATGTAATGGAGCTTGTTATCAGACCGCTGTCGCTTTGTATGCGACTTTTCGGAAACGTGCTTGCGTCTTATATCATCATGGAGCTTATCGACGCCGTTTGCCCGATAGTGATACCGCTGGCATTCTCGGCATACTTTGATATTTTCGACGGCTTCATTCAGGCATATGTTTTCGTGTTCCTCACGTCCCTGTTCATAAATGAAGCAATAGAGGACGACGACTAAGATAACAGAAATTCGGAGGTATGATCTATGTTAGTAGCAATAGGTGCGGCTGTAGCCGTTATTACAGGTATAGGTGCAGGTATCGGAATAGGTATCGCAACAGGAAAGGCAACAGAGTCTATCGCAAGACAGCCTGAGGCTAAAAAGGATATAAGAAGCTCACTGCTTCTCGGCTGCGCACTTGCAGAGGCAACAGCTATTTACGGACTTATCGTAGCTATCCTTATCATCTTCTTCCTGAAGTAAGAGAATAAGCGTAGAAAAGTAAAAGAATAAAAACGGAGGTATATATCATGTTAGTAGCAATTGGTGCGGCTGTAGCCGTTATTACAGGTATAGGCGCAGGTATCGGAATCGGTCTTGCAACAGGAAAGGCAACAGAGTCTATCGCAAGACAGCCTGAAGCTAAAAAGGATATAAGAAGCTCGCTTCTTCTCGGCTGCGCACTTGCAGAGGCGACCGCTATTTACGGTCTTATCGTAGCTATCCTTATCATCTTCTTCCTGAAGTAGTAAAACAAAACATCTTTATGAAAGGAGCATAGCTATGATAAGTCTTGATATAAGTTTGGTATGGGTAATAATAAATCTGCTGGTACTGTATCTGCTCCTTAAAAAGTTTCTTTTCAAGCCCGTGTGCAAAATGATGGACGAGAGGTCTGCAAAGATACAAAGCGACCTTGACGGTGCGGCACAGGCTAAGGCGGACGCTGAAAAAATAAAAGCTGACTATGAAGCTGAGATAGCCGACGCACACAGTCAGGCTGTTGAGATAACAAACAAGGCTAAAGCACAGGCAGGCAGAGAATGCGACCTTATGCTTGAAAATGCAAGAGCCGAGTCTGCTAAGATAATGAAAGAAGCTGAAAAGTCCATTGCAAACGAAAAGGAAAAGGCTATGGACGACGCAAAATACCAGATCGCAGATCTTGCTATACTGGCGGCTGCTAAGGTCATTAAGAAAAATGTGGGAGGCGACTCCGACAGAGAAACTGTTGATGAATTTCTCTCCGAGGTAGGTGCTGCCAAATGATCTTTTATCCTGAGGAAGTCTGCGGCAGAGTGCTTTTTGAGCTTTCCCCAAAGGCTGAGAGCGTAAAGGCTTCAAGAGAGCTTTTTGAAAGCTGTGACGAGCTTAAGGACGCTCTTGCAAGCCCTGCTGTGGAAATAAAGGAAAAGGAGAAAGTTATAGACAGGCTTTTTCCTGAGGACATGAGAAACTTTCTCAAGGTCATGTGTCAGTGGGGTCACATGGATAACATCATGGACATTTTTGACGCATATGACGATGAAGTCCTCAAAAGCAAAAATATACTTAAAGCTGAGCTTTACTGCGTCTGCCCGCCTGAAAAGGCACAGACGGATAAAATAAAAGAAACGCTGAAAAAGAAATACGGCGTGAGCGATGTTCTGCTGGAAGTGAATACCGACGAAGCCCTCATGGGCGGCTATCGTCTTGAAGTGAACGGGGTCGAGTATGACAAGAGCGTTCAGGGTATGATAAAAGCTTTGCAGAACAGGATATCAGGGAGGTGAACGGCTTGGCAGGTTCAAGCAGAAGCGATATTATCTCGGTGCTTAAAAGTGAGATAGCTGACTTTGAGGCGAAAACTCAGGTCAACGAAACAGGCAGGATAATATCCATAAATGACGGTATCGTAAATATTTACGGTCTTAATCACGCAATGTATGGTGAGCTTGTTGAATTTGAAACAGGCGTTAAAGGAATAGTTCAGAATGTGGAGAGAAAAACTCTCGGCTGCGTTCTTCTTGGCTCTGACCATGGTCTTACGGAAGGTTCAAAGGTAGTCAGAACAAAGAAAAGGGCAGGCGTCGGCGTTGGCGAAAAGCTTCTGGGCAGAGTTGTTGACGCTCTGGGCGCTCCTATCGACGGCATGGGCGAGATAGAGTATGACGATTATTACCCTATCGAGCGTGAAGCCGCAGGCGTTTGCGACAGAAAGTCTGTTACAGTGCCGCTGGAAACAGGTATACTTTCTATCGACTCGATGTTCCCTATCGGCAGAGGTCAGCGTGAGCTTATCATCGGCGACCGTCAGACAGGTAAAACTTCCATTGCTCTTGATACCATTCTTAACCAAAAGGGCAAGGATATGATATGCGTATATGTGGCTATCGGACAAAAAGCCTCAACAGTTGCAAAGTTTGTTGAGGATCTTAAAAAGCACGGTGCTATGGATTACACCATAGTTGTAACAGCTATGGCCAGCGACCTTGCGCCTTTGCAGTACATATGCCCATACGCAGGCACAGCAATGGCTGAATATTTCATGGATAAGGGCAAGGACGTTCTTATAGTATACGATGACCTTTCAAAGCACGCAGTTGCATACAGAGCAATGAGCCTGCTTCTGAAGCGTTCTCCGGGACGTGAGGCTTACCCTGGAGATGTATTCTATCTTCATTCAAGACTGCTGGAGCGTTCATGCAGACTTGACGACGCCCACGGCGGCGGTTCTATCACTGCCCTGCCTATAATCGAAACACAGGCAGGCGACGTTTCCGCATATATCCCTACAAACGTTATTTCTATCACAGACGGACAGATCTTCCTTGAAACAGAGCTGTTCTTCTCAGGCGTAAGACCTGCTGTAAACGTTGGTCTTTCAGTATCCCGTGTAGGCGGTGCGGCACAGACCAAGATAGTAAAGAAAGTATCAGGCAATCTGCGTATCGACCTTGCACAGTTCAGAGAAATGGAAGTGTTCACACAGTTCAGCTCTGAGCTTGATAAGACAACGCAGGAGCTTCTCGACCATGGTCACAGGCTCGTTGAGATACTCAAACAGCCGCTCTATCACCCTTATTCAATGCACGAGGAGGTAATTATCCTCTGCTGTGCACAGCACAAGCTTTTGCTTGACGTGCCTGTTAAGGAGATAAGAAAATTCACACTGGATATGCTTTCCTACTTTGAGGCAAATCACAGCGATATAATTGCCGAGATAAACGACAAAAAGGTCATGACAGACGAGCTTGACGCAAAGATAGTTGCTGCCGCAAAGGAATTTAAGCAGGGCAGATAAGGGCTCTGCACCGAAAGGAGGCATAAGGCATGGCAGGAATGAGAGAGATAAGAGAAAGGATCGCAAGCGTAAGCGAGATCATGAAGATCACAAACGCTATGTACCTTATCTCTTCCTCAAATCTGAAAAAAGCCAAGAAAAGGCTTGAAAACACCGAGCCTTACTTTGAAAAGCTCCAGTCTACCATTCACCACATACTGCTCCACACACCTGAGTTCGAGCACAAGTATTTCGACCAGCGTGAGGAGAAAAAGCCTGAGGACAAAATGATAGGCTACATAGTGGTAACAGCCGACAAGGGTCTGGCAGGAGCTTATAACCACAACGTTTTAAAGCTTGCAGAGCAGGAAATGGCTAAGCACAAGAACACCTGCCTTTTCGTTGTGGGACAGATCGGAAGACATTATTTTTCAAGAAAGAACGTGACAATCGACGCCGAATTCCTTTACACGGCTCAAAATCCTACCCTTTACAGGGCGAGGGCGATCGCCGAAACTGTCACAGATCTTTTTGAGAGAAAATATCTTGACGAGGTTTATGTTATTTACACCAAGATGATAAATTCCATGGATATGGAGCCTGAGATGCTCAAGCTTTTTCCGCTGGAGCGTGAGGACTTTGAACACCCTCTGCAAAAGCAGGATCACGATATCGTAACGTTCAGACCAAGTCCTGAAAAGGTAATGGATCATCTTGTGCCGAACTACATGAAAGGTCTTATATTCGGCGTTTTGGTAGAGGCGTTCTCTAGTGAGCAGAATGCCAGAATGACCGCCATGAGCGGTGCTACCACAAGTGCTTCGGAGATGATAAAGGAGCTGTCATTGCAGTATAACCGAGCAAGACAGGCGGCTATCACACAGGAGATAACCGAGATTGTCAGCGGAGCAAATGCTCAAAAGGACGAGAGTTAAGGCTTTCGGGAAAGGTGTTGAGATTAAAATGGAAAAAGGAAAGATCGTTGAAATAATGGGACCTGTCGTTGACGTTGAATTTGAAAACGGCAAGCTACCTATGATAAAGGACGCTCTTACTGTACAGCTTGACGGCAAGAGAAAGGTCATGGAAGTGGCTCAGCAGCTTGGCAACAACACTGTCAGAGCTATCATGCTTGCTTCAAGCGACGGACTTGAAAAGGATATGGAGGTCACTGCCACAGGCGCTTGCATAAAAGTTCCTGTAGGCGACGCTACCCTTGGAAGAATGTTCAATGTCCTTGGTGAGAGCATTGACGGCGGCGAGCCTGTCAAGGCTGACGACTACTGGGAGATACACAGAGAGCCGCCAAAATTTGAAGATCAGAAGCCTGCAACAGAGATCCTTGAAACAGGCATAAAGGTAATAGACCTTCTTGCTCCATATGCAAAGGGCGGTAAAATAGGTCTGTTCGGCGGTGCAGGCGTTGGTAAAACTGTACTTATTCAGGAGCTTATCACAAACGTTGCCACAGAGCATGGCGGATATTCCATATTCACAGGCGTTGGAGAGCGTTCAAGAGAGGGCAATGACCTATGGCACGAAATGACAGACTCAGGCGTTATCAAAAAGACAGCCCTAGTGTTCGGTCAGATGAACGAGCCACCAGGATCAAGAATGAGAGTTGCTCAGACAGGACTTACAATGGCTGAGTATTTCAGGGATAAGGAACATCAGGACGTACTGCTTTTCATAGACAACATATTCAGATTCGTTCAGGCAGGCTCTGAGGTATCTGCACTTCTTGGCAGAATGCCGTCAGCCGTTGGTTATCAGCCAACCCTTGCAAACGAAATGGGCGCTTTGCAGGAGCGTATCGCTTCCACAAAGCAAGGCTCTATCACATCTGTTCAGGCTGTATACGTCCCTGCGGACGACCTGACAGACCCTGCACCTGCTATCACGTTCTCGCATCTTGACGCAACAACGGTGCTGTCAAGAAAGATAGTTGAGCAGGGCATCTATCCTGCCGTTGACCCTCTGGAGTCAACTTCAAGAATACTGGAGCCTGACGTAGTAGGTCAGGAGCATTACGAAGTTGCAAGAAAGACTCAGGAGCTTTTGCAGAAATACAAGGAACTTCAGGATATCATTTCTATCCTGGGCATGGAGGAGCTTGACGACGCCGACAAGACGGCTGTTTACAGGGCAAGAAAGATACAGAAATTCCTTTCACAGCCTTTCCATGTTGCAGAAAACTTCACAGGCATAGAGGGCAAATATGTTCCTCTGAAAGAAACGATCAGAGGCTTCAAGAAGATAATCGACGGCGAAATGGACGAATATCCGGAGGCTGCATTCCTTAACGCAGGCACTATCGACGATGTTATCGAAAAGGCTAAACAGCTTGAAAACGAGTGATGACCCTCACCGAAAGGAGAAGCTGAAATGGTAAAGACATTCAAGCTTGAAATACTTGCCAGCGACCACGTTTTCTATTCGGGAGAATGTGACGAGCTTATATTTCCGGGTCAGGACGGCTCTTTCGGAATACTGCCTAATCATCAGCCCATGATAACCTGTCTTAACGCAGGTGAGCTGCGTTTCAGGACGGGGGACGAGTGGCACTATGCAGTGGTAAGCGACGGTTTTGTGGAGATAATGCCGTCATATGTGACGCTTCTTGCGGACACTGTGGAACGCCCTGAGGAGATAGACGAAAAGCGTGCAGAAGCCGCCAAGGAGAGAGCTGAGGAGAAGCTCAGGCAGAAGCAGAGCATTTCAGAATATTACCACACGCAGGCGGCTCTTAACAAGGCTTTAGCAAGACTTAAAATATCAAGCAAGTATACAAAGCATAAGATAAATATTTAAGTTCACAAAAAATTTACATTAGAAATGTAACAGGCTCTTGACAAAAGGTCAGGGGTCTGTTATAATATTAGAGCATTCGTATCTAAAGACAGTTGGCAGCAGGAAACTGCAGAAGTCCAGCCGAGGAAAGGAATAGCAAAGTAGTTATGACTTTGTATCTCTTTTGTCTTGCGACGAAAGGGATTTTTTCTTTTGTTAGTTTACGGTTTGCGTAAATTAGTTCAAAGAGGTGAAATTGAAATGCCAAGCGAAAAGACATTGTCCGCTAAGAAGGAAAGAGTTGCACAGCTCGTTGAAATGCTCAAGAACTCTGCTGCAGGCGTACTCGTTGATTACAAGGGTATCACTGTTGAAGAGGATACAAAGCTCAGAAAAGAGCTGAGAGAGGCTGGCGTAAGTTATTTCGTTGAGAAGAACACTATCCTGAGATTTGCTCTTAAGGAAGCTGGTCTTGACGGTATCACAAACGTACTCGAGGGTACAACAGCTATCGCTATCTCTAACGACGACCAGACAGCTCCTGCAAGAATACTCGGTAAGTTTGCTGAGGACTGCAAGGACGAAAAGTTCTTCCTCAAGGCTGGTTACATTGGTGAGGACGTTTATGACGAGGCAGGCGTTAAGGCTCTCTCGAAGATCCCTTCAAGAGAAACACTGCTCGCACAGCTGGTTGGTTCCCTTCAGGGCCCTATCCAGAAGCTTGCCGCAACACTTCAGGCTGTTGTGGACAAGGACAACGAGGCTGCATAATTTATATGCCGCTTAACGAATGGGCTTTGACCCGAAAAATTATTTAATAAAAAGGAGATTTTTATCATGGCTTCAGAGAAGATTATGAATTTTGTAGAAGAGATCAAGAAACTTTCCGTTCTCGAGCTTTCAGAGCTTGTTGACGCTATCCAGGAAGAATTCGGTGTAACAGCTGCTGTTGCTGCTGCTCCAGCTGCTGGTGCTGCTGGCGCTGCTGCTGAGGAGAAGACAGAGTTCGACGTAGTTCTGACTTCATTCGGCGATGCTAAGATGGCTGTTATCAAGGCTGTTAAGGAGATCACAGGTCTTGGTCTTAAGGAGTCTAAGGAACTCGTTGAGAGTGCTCCTAAGGCTATCAAGGAAGGTGTTTCAAAGGCTGACGCTGAGGAGATCAAGACAAAGCTTGAGGCTGCTGGCGCTTCTGTTGAGCTCAAGTAATTCTGAGTTTGCACAAATAATTAAAGGACTTCGTAATGAAGTCCTTTTTTTGTTGAAAAAATTCATAATGAGTAAAACTGTTCCACCTTGGGCAGCGGAGTGGTTTGAATTTTTTTTACAAGGTTGTGTAGATATACCGTGTAGTATGCTTTGCTTTAGAATATCTAGCCCAACAGAACTGTTATACCGCCCGACTGATTTGTCAATAGCGAAGCTCGAACATATACAAATGAGTATGCGATATGTATATTTATAAATAGTCGAATTTTTTTGAAAAAAAAGCCTTGACAATAGAAAAAATAAATGCTATAATAATTAAGCTGAATGACACGGAACACGAACAAAACGAAAAAGTTCAGCGAAAAGAATAGCAAATGCGGCAGTGCTGGAATTGGCAGACAGGCACGTTTGAGGGGCGTGTGTCCTTGACGTACGGGTTCAAGTCCCGTTTGCCGCACCAAAAGATTGAACGAAGTTCGTAGAATATTGACATTCTGCGAACTTTGTGTTAATCTAAAAAAGGTTGAAGGCTATTTGCTTAGTCGACCAAAAAGCATTAGGCTTAATGTTCTTTGGTCAGCCAAGCATACCGCTTGACTGAATATATGATAAGTCGGTTTTCCGATTTATAACATTCTAACTTGTAATGATTTTTTCTTTTGGCACACGAAACCTCTGCGGTGACATCCAAACAATGGGACTGCATTGTGGCAATGTCGGCACGGGGTTGACACCCTTGCTTAGTTACTTTCACAGGTAGCTCGGCTCCACAGAGCTTATACTCGCTGCGGTTGCTCTGACCAACCGTCACGGCGTAGTTGTTAGTGATTTCGCCAAGGTTACACATCATTACGTCCTATTCTGCGTCCAGCCGACAGGTCCTTGTGCCTGACGGGGATGTATATATTAACCGTAAGGTTAATAAGCAAAATAAAAAGAGCGTTCCACAGTCCGCTTAAACGGTGAAACACTCTTGACATTATCGAAATTCTGTGTTATAATGAACAGCAGAATAAATCGCATTCACTAAATGTTTTCACTGTTGTTGTGGCAACTGTGATTTCAGGGTATATAGCTTCCTGCAAGAAGTTATATACCTAAGTGAGTGCTTTTTTTATACACTCACGTCTTATTTCCTTTTTATTATATCACATATTTCGCCATTTGTCAATACTTTTTGCAAAAAAAATATACCGTTCAAGCCACACACAGTGGGTCTTGAACGATATTTTTGATTTTAATCTATATCATCAACACCCCAAGCTTCATCGCCATCATCAATATCAACAGTTGTAACCGTTGTATATTCTTCAGGAATATCGGTGATGTTGAATGACGGAACTTCTGTCTTAGGGTTAGGATATGCTCCTGTACAACTGCTCACGAGAGAGTCGGCGTAACAAGCCATATGGACTTCTCCGTTAGCTATTTGTACAACACATCTTCCTGAATCCGTTTCGTCTTTCAGCCCTTCCCAAGAAACGATCTCGATGATATTTTTCATTTCATCTTCGGACTCAGCACCTTTTTTCAGGTCAATTTCTTGACCTTCTGTCTTAGCAGCATCAGCTACATCAAATTCATATGTGCCGTCAATTATCTTGCCGCCCTCAACAATAATGTCTGCGGTCGAGCTGTTTACATTTGTAAACAAAAGTTTGGCTATTTTATTGTTGTTTTTTAGGAGTTCTGGTGTCATCACCTGTGATGATGATTCGTCCCAATCGTCACTGTCTGAGCTTGTTGAACCGCAGGCAGCGAAGGAGCAAGTTATCATTCCCAATGCAAGGATAGCAGCAATAAGTTTTTTCATAGTTATCTCTCCTTGATATTTATTTTTACCCTTATATTATATCAAAATATGGGCGTTTTGTCAATGTGTACCTCGCTTTTTGTCCGTGGACAATTTGATTTCTTGCGTATTTTAAAACAATCGGCTATAATAATATTTTGTCCGTGGACAAAATACAAGATTTAAGGGGATCGAAAAATTGGAAAAGCAGAACAACAAAGAGCTGTTAAGCTATCTTATGGAACAGAATGCAGAACTGCTCAAACTTATCAAGAAAAAAGATGAAGTGATAGAACAGCTTGCACGAGCTGTCACCGAGGGCAGTGTCCTTGCCATTGATACCATACTAGATAAGCCTTGCAAAATAACATTTCAAGAACTGTCAAAGGAATGGGTCAACGATTATGCAGAAAAAAACCATCGAGGCACAACGCTATATAACGAGGGTCATATCGTGCGTAGGACCAACAGAACATTTGGTGAGAGATATGTTGACGAAATATCAGCACAAGAGCTGCAAGCATATGTCAACTCGCTGTCTAATGTTGGTGCGAACCTGAGAAACGGCAAGCCGCTTTCTCGAAAGACTATCAAAAATCACTTCACATATCTATCAAATGTATTTTCGTATGCTATGCAAAAAAAATACATAGATGAAAACCCTTGTGATGTCATACAGATACCTAAGATAAACGGCAACGGCGAAACTATGCTGCCGAAGGATATGCAGATATACACAAAAGAGCAGGCGAAAATCTTGCTGCAAAAGCTTGGCAAAGCACCTTTCAAATATCAGATATTTTTCACGCTTGCCGTATATACGGGCTTGCGGCGAGCTGAACTGCTAGGTCTTGAATGGTCTGATTTTGATTTTCACAAATGCACAGTTCAGATACGGCGAACATCTAACTACACAAGAGAACGTGGCATATACACTGACACCACCAAGACGAAAACCTCTCAGCGAACGGTAGGAATAACCTCTGACCTCGCCAAGCTTCTGATAATGTACCGTGAATATCAGAAAAGCGAATTTCAGGAGCTTGTAGCAAGCGGTCAGAAAATCGTCAAGACAGACCGACTATTCACGCAGACAAATGGTAATCCAATGCACCCGAACACACCGTATCAGTGGCTAAAACGAATGTGCAGGATAAATGATCTTGATTTCTATGGCGTGCATACATTCCGACATCTCAACGCCAGTCTGCAGATAAATGCAGGCGTAGACACTGTGTCTGTAGCCGCCACTCTCGGTCACTCAACTCCAATGACAACGCTTACGATATACAGTCACTGCTTTTCTGACGCTAAGAATAAATCACTTAACGCCGTCAGCACCGCTCTCGACCTCTGAGCATTCCACCTCAATGCGAGATAGCTGATACATCGTTTCCATTGCCGACAGATCCATCACGGATATTCCGTATAGCTTAGAAAAAGTGATAAAATATTTAGTCAAAATTTCTGTTGACAACGTACTGCCGTCCTCGATTTTCTTAAAATACCGAGCTGTTATGCCCAGTTGTTTCGACACAAACTCACGGGACAAGTTGTTGTCCTCTCTTAGTCTTATCAAATACTCTCTTCTTAACATAAAAAGTCCTCCTAAATTATCTAAAAAAGGCAGAAAGGGCAAATCGTTTCAAAAAAACAGTTATATATAACTATACATAGCTAAGTAATAGTAACAAAATTTATCAATCTAATCTTTTTTAGATATTAATACAAAGTGGGTTATAAATGTGAGGGTGCATTTTAAGGACTACCCCCATAGTCAAAAAAATTTGGCTCATACAACAAAAAAGTATGCCAAAACTCTTGACAAACACAAAACAGTGTGCTATTATGTAACTGTTTAATAAGTGTTTTTCTATGATGACACACTTTGTTTGAGCAAGACCTTAGTCCAAGGGGTCTTGCTTTTTTTATGCAGCCACGTTTGCGAATGACTATAAAATAGGTGTTGTCTGTATAATCCCCTGCTTTAGTTTTCTTTAGCTGCTTACGCACCATACCCTCATTGATGAGGGTGGCGATAAGCTTAGATATTTCACTCCTGCTTATGTGGGCAATGGCAGCGAGGTCGCTGAGCGACTGATAAAAACGTGATATATCATTGCACATAAGCTTGCAAAAAACTGCATATATGAAAAAAAGCTTAGGCTTCAGGTCAGAAGAATAAGCTTTTTTGTTGTTGATATAGAAATAGTTCTTAGTCAGGTCATAGAGCTTTAATGAGTAGTGATATGCCCCTAAACGTCCCTCAGAGCTTTCTAAACGATACTTGTGAGTAATTATACCCTGTTTTTCAAGACGGCGTATAGAGCGTTTTACGCTTGCTACAGAGCACTTGCAAGCGGCGGCTATAGTTTCTTGCTTGATACACACTTCATAGCCGTTGCTGCTAATCGGTGTATGTGAGCACACAAGGCTATAAAGTTTGCAGGCAACGGCAAAGTCGGTGTAGCTGTTTGACAGCTCTGTAATAAAGCTGTTTGGAATCCGCATTTTCTATCCTCCTTTTTTTGAATTTTGCAAACAAAAAAAGGACCTGAAGATCAGATCCTTTCGTACTATAAGTTATCTTTATAACTGTTTCCCAGCCGTAAGCAGTCATCATAATCTACAACACTGACACCACCTTTATCTCAAGTATGCCCTGTGACAGCATCTAAGTCAAGCATTTTATCCTTTTTTTAGATACGGTTTGCAAGCCTAGTGATTGAAATACTGCTCGATGTTACGCTGCAGCAGTGTATGCTGTTCTTTAGTAATCATTCTTTTTGCTAAAGCCCGATTGATAAGCTTTTCCGCAGCATCCTTGTTTTTGTCCTCAATGAACCTGTTGTAGCAGTTTTCTGCACCCAGTTCAGACTGTCTGTTGATGATTTGCAATGCCTCAGTAAGCGGTGACGGAGCAGGACTTTCTTTCTTGGCATAGTCGGTCTTGCTTGCCTTTGATGAAGCTGCATTCTGAGCAGCGTAGCGTTTTAGTTCCAAACGTTTGTTATCCCACCGAGTCTTGTAATGACCGTCTGATGATATGTATGCGTCAAGGTTGATTTTTCCTAGTTCGGCAATGTGGTCATTATCACAAGGTATCTCGGTCCACTCACGCTCTTCGGGCTTGTCACTGAAAGGCATTTTTCTATAAATGCGGTTTTCAAAACAAATTGGCAGGACCATAGTCTGACTACCACGGCTATACGCCTGTGTCAGCCGTTGTGTTTCGGCAGGATTGTTTCGTGGCACAGCCTTATACATATAACCCTTGTTGTCTTTTATCGGAATAAATAACCTCTGCCATATGCTATCGAGGGGATATATCGTTTCATCAAGACTTCTGTGTATGAAATCCATGCCTTCAGCTATTTCAGATATGCTCTGTGCTTTAATGCCTAGCTTGTAGAAAGGGTCGAACAGCGTTCGTATGGGGTAGCAACGCTGACGTTTTGTCACAGCCGTTCCGAAAGGCAGCTCAGATAAGTCTTCGGGACGAATAAGTGGCACGCTGTCAACAGAACCTGATTGGTGTGACAAAAAGCTATGTAAGTCACCGCTATATGTTGTGTATTCTATAGTCCTGTCACCGAGAGCAGAGGAGAAGTACTTATTTGTATCTACATCAAGGGAATTGATGTAGATAAGATTACCGGTATTAGACCGTATCGTTTTCGCAGCATTGCCGTACTTTGTATCAAGCTGATTAAGGTCTTGCACAAAGAGGTCGAAGAGCAGGTTACGACCTGCTCCAACTGTTATCTTTGTATCCATATCAGGAATGTTCACCATATTACCGAACTCGTCCAGTATGAAATGCACCCTCTGAGGCAGTTTCTGACCAGTGAATCTATTGGCGTAGTCAACAAGTGCATTATAACATTGATTGACGAATAGAGAGGCTATAACGTGGCGGTTTTTCTTTTCATCAGGGACAATTATTATTATCGCCATAGGGTGTTCAGGGTCGGCAAGCTCCTCAAAGTTGATTTGATTGCCTGATGTCAGGCGAGATATGCCGCTGTCTGAACCAAATATTGATATGTCTGATGACAACGTTGTGAAAATACTTGCTCGGCAGTCACCCTCTGAAAATCGGGAAGTTGCATATGAAGCCTTGGCAGCAGACCCACGGGGCAATGACTTGAAAAGGCTGTCCAGTGCATTAACACTCTGCTTTGCACCATTGACCACTTGCACCTCGTTTTCCGTTCCGAACTCAACGAACAGATTGTATATTGAATACATAGAAACATTGGCAAGGTTGCCGTCATCATAGCCTTTTTCAAGCAAGTACAGTATCATCGCAACTAACAGCGATTTAGCCGATTCAGGCCAAATCGGCTGAGATTGTTCATCGGCTGTGAAGACCGTTGCTAACGATTGCACTTCGTCTATAGTTTTGTCGAGGTCCTCATTATTATCTCTTGCCTTTTTGTATTCATCAATGGCTTTTTGAAGCGGATTCCATAGTGATGACATATTGGTGTCACGCAAATTCAGGAAAACCACCTTATAGCCGTTTTCCCTCAGCATAGCCGTGCAGTTTTCAGCTATCTCGCCTTTAAGGTCATTTATGACCATGGAGTGTTTAGCCTGCGACATTGCTATGTGCCGTATCATCGGCATAACGAACGTCTGACCTTTACCTGAACGTGTTGTGCCTATGATAAGACTGTGTATCGTTTCAGCGTCTATGTAGAACTTTCCGTTTTCCTTTGCAATAATGATTCCTGACTTTTTAGCCGACTTCATTTTATCACAATCAAACGAATATAAAACTTTTTCCATTTCTTTAGTATTCATAAAACGCTGCTTGCCTTTAATGCCTTTATTCTCATTTTTTATTTTCCAGCGAGTTTCAGACCGCAGAGCCAACATAACGCCAAGGAGAAAAGAAAGCATTATTATCATTGGAAACGGAAACTTTTCCGCTGTTATGAGGTACTTTGATTTCAATGCAAAATGTTGTGCAGCCGTTATGCCTTGCCGCTTGGCGTTGATGAATGTTATCGAAAGGTGCAAGTAGGTCAGGCACAAATTTACTGCAACATAGACCATTGCACCGAATATAAGTGATTTTAAGAGCCTTATCCATACTCGGCTCTTATTTTCCTCATCTATCATAGTCTTTCACCCCCTAATCGATCTGATATTCGTATCCGATACCGATCTCATTTGAAATGTTGTTTTCATAGTCAAACTCCTCTTGTAACTTCTTGATGTGATATTCATAATCGTTCACTAGGCGATGTATTGTTGACCAACACGCATACGCTGAGCTGCGTGACCGATTAAACGCTGCCTGTGCAACAAAACTTCTGAACTTACGCTTATTTCGTTTTCTAAGCTCTGCCTCTTTTCTGTTTACAGCGGTCTGAATAATCGTCTGAGCAAACTCGTTTCCGTGAGCCGCTGCCTTTTCAAGATAAAACAGCCCCTTGTCACGGCGGTTAGTTTTAAAACAGAGCATACCGTAGGAGCATTGTGCATATGGATTGTCGAGGTCCGCTGCCTGTTGCAGCCAACGTTCTGCTTTTATCACATCTTTTTGGTCGTTGCTTTCTTTATACTTTTTTAGATACATCTTTCCGAGCTGATACATTGCATAGACGTTACGTTCTTCAACAGGGCTGAGCAGATAGTGTTCCGCAAGCTTATACTCATTGTTTTCATTGTAGTATTTGCCAAGCTGATAACTTGACCAACTATTTTTATCAGCTGATTTCTCAAAATAATGGACTGCTTTTTCAATGTCACCATTCTTCATATATGTTTTTCCAAGCCGATATGAAGAACTGATGTCGCCCTTATCGGAGAGTTCTGTCAGCAGTGCTATTCCCTTAGTTATATCTTTTGGTAAGTGTTCGCCTAAAATGTATTCCTGTGCAAGAAAACGCTTGGCGTTGTCATTGCCAAGGACTATAGCCTTTTCAATAAGCTTGACAGCAGCTTTTGTGTTTCCACGCTCAAGCTGCAAAACTCCGTACTCATACAATCCGTTCTTGTTGTTCATAGCAGCGGAACGCTTAAAATATTCCATTGCTTTTTCTTCATTGCTCTCTGTCCCAAAACCATTCTTGTACATCATTGCGATTTTGTAAAACATATTATCGTCAGCCTGATTATTTTGTTCAAGTTTAAGAAAACCCGATAATGCTTTTTTGTAATATCCTTGTGCAGCCTCCTTGTCTTTTGTGACGTGCTCACCGTTGTTGTACATCTTTGCGACAGCATATGCTGCATAAGGCTGTCCCTGCAAAGATGATTTCTGATACCATTCATACGCCTTGGATAGGTCTTTGTTCACTCCGTTGCCATAGTAGTACATATTAGCCAGGCTGAACTGAGCAAACTTGTTACCCTCTGCCGCCGATTTTGAGAACCAGTCAAAAGCTTTTTGCTGATCCTGTTCTGAGCCTAGCCCATAGCCATACATTTTTCCAATACGATACTGAACATATGGTTTCAGCTTTTTTGAGCTTGGTTCAACTTCAAGAAATCCTTTCAACGCTTCTGAATAATATCTCTGTGACTTTTCCAAGTCTTTTTCACCAAGCTTATCGGTTGAATACAACTTGCCTAAATCGTGAATAGCGAGAATGTTACCAAGCCGTGCCTCTGATAGAAGAAGTTGTTCAGCTTTTTGAAAATCATCAGATGTTGACTCCTTGCCATATATGAGCTTGCAGGCGTTCTTATAGGTGTCACTCCATTTCATATATGGTCCTGAGCGTGTTTTTTCTTCGACACGCTGTTCTGCATTATCAAACAACGGAGATATTTCGGTATCAATTTCATCTTTTTTAGATACGCCCTCCTCCACTGACATATCATCAGCACTGCTATGTAAACTTTCTTGTAGTTTTGCAAGCTCTTGCAGCAGCTTATTTCCTGCTCGATTGTAGAAATCGTCAAGCTGATTGTTTGAGTATTCAAAATAATCCGAATTTTCACCGTAGAACTCCTTGTATTGTTCGTCAGCAAAATTAAGTTTTTGAATGTAGGTGCTATATAGATTTTTCAAGTTATCATTTGAATTGATGATACTATCCACGCACCTGTTGATGTCACCTTGAAACGGACGCACCTTGAAGTTGTTATACTCCCAAGCAGATTTAGGCGGCTTAGGCGGTAGCTTTTCCAAAAGATCAATCAGTTCCTTAGACGCTGTTACATTCTGCTTTATTTCAGGGATAAGGCTGTTTCTTTTAAAGGCTGTCAGCTCAGGTGTGAGCTTGTCCGTGATAATGGAATTTGCAACGGCAGATTTCATTTTCTGAAATGCTTTTTGCTCGATAAGGTCTTGTCCCTTGCCTTTGTATGTAATGGTTCTGTCCTCTAATCGGTGATATTCCAGTACCGTATAATGAACGTGAATGTTATCTGTATCTTCGTGAATGGCTGCATACCAGTATGTATTATCGTTTTTTAGTTTTTCACTGGTAGTTATAAGGGCGTTGATACCTTTTCGTGAAACTTCAATGAGTTTATCTCTGTCAATTCGACTACCCACCATTATGCCGTTGTCAATAAGAAATTGATTTTTGAATGAAAGATAGCCAAGATATTTAGGGCAACCCTCAGACTTACTCTGCTTTTCCAAATCTCTATATGTATCTTTTTGTTCTTCGGACAGCATAGAATACGTTGCGTCAAAGAGTCCGCATTTATCCATATAGTCGGTATAGTCTTTATTGACTCTTTCTGAAAATGGTGATTTGAAAGTTTCAGCATATTTATCTGCAAACTTTCCCTCTCGTGCTATATATGATATGCCATCTTTTCCTTTTGCAATCGACCAATGTGGATCAGTCGAGTTAATCATATCTAGGTGAAAAACTACCGCAGGCGTTGTGTGTTTCATTATGCAGCCCCATTTCTTGCTTTTTTAGATACGCCGCCGTTAGCGGCGGTTGGCTTTGTCCACGGACAATAGTCGCATTTTGGCATTGTAGCTATCACGAGAGCCTTGAATAGCTTTACTCACTGCAGGATCATTCGCTTGCGTATCAGCAGAAGTGAACGGAGCGTCCATAAAGTTGCTTAATGAGTTTATGCCGTCACGAATCTCATAACACATCTTATATATATCATCTATGGTAGTGTTGTGCCTTGCCATTTGTATGCTGACCATCTCTATTTCACTGATAACGTCACCTCTGTCCTTTAGCGACTTCGCAACATTGTCAGTGTATTCACTAAGCGTGTTTTTGGAAATGAGTCCACGAGTAACGCACGCCATATCTATTGCATATCGTATACATTCGCTCGCAGAATGTATGCCGAGGTCACTCATCAGCAGACTTAAATGTTTCTCTGCGTCCTCTGAGAACGTTATAGTTTTTATTTTTTTCGCCATTAAAAATGCACCTCCATTAATGTTTTAAGGGGAACGTGAATGAATGAACTTATTGTGGGAGAGTGAAAAAATTAATTACAAGAGCATAAAGGGAGTGGGACCACTCCCTGCGTGAAAGCTCGGTAGTACCGAGCTTTTTTGTGTGATTGAATGGGACCTCTTTTTGTGAAATTAAATAAGTTAAATACCACCGAATTAAATAACTTATTTAAGTTTTTTACCATTATCTTGTAGTATTAAATAACTTAAATACCGTTTTTTTATTGAAAATTACCATATAATAGGGTAAGTATTTAAGTTAAATACCGCAAAAAGCTGCTCAAAAAGCCGATTTTAAATAACATAAATACCGCTTTTTACTGGTAATATTTTATATCTAAAAAGATTGAAGAAAAAATCATCAAAAATTATCGCTTTTTTTGCTTTTCAGACAGCTCGATAAGTGTCAAAAGCTCATTAGTTTTCAACGTATCGTAGTCAACTTCATTGTACTCAGGGAGCAAGAAAGTTTCCAAAGTTTCAGTTATTTTTCGCAGTTTTATAATCGTCACATACATATCTTTTATGACCTCATTTGAGGTATCATCAAGTTTTGTTATCTCATCTTTGACAATGCTGCGAACAACATCAGGAAGAATATCTGATACAAAACTATCTGTTGCTTCAACGTATTTTTTGAGAATTTCATTGATCAACTGGTTTCGTGACTCTTTTTTCTCCGTTGCAATTTTGTCAAGACGGCTCAGTATATCGTCTGATATGCGAACGTTAGGCACGAAAAATCACCACCTTTACTGAGTGTTTTGGACTTCTGATAAAGCAGAAAAATACTCGTTTTTATTTCCGTATTCTTTTAGGATTTTATCAGTGATCGCATATTTTTTTATATTGAAATAGTCAGGTGCGATATATAGAAAAAAGCCTTGCTCGTATGACCGAGGATTGAGTTCAAATGATACAAGGTTATCATTTGTGTTTGGTATCTCATCTCCACTTTTATTGAATGAGGTGAGATATGTGTGCTCATTTTTCTTGAAACTGAATTGAATTTTTGTGTAGGTCTTGTCAAAAAAAGTGCAATCAATAATATCTTCATATCGTATTTTAAGCACTCTTTTCGGCGTTTTCCCAACGGCATAGTATGTGAGAACCATATCACTTTCTGTTGCCTGTATCATCAGATTATGAGTTTCAACCGCCGTTGTAATGCCTTTCATCATTATAATAGTTATTACAAACATAACCGCTGAAATCAACAGAAAGTATGTGTCTACTGATGAAAATATAGGTATACAGTATAGCCCAAGAAATGCTACACCGATACTGAAAAAGAGCAGGACTTTCTTTCGTGTTGATGTATCTATCACTGTAGCTTGCAATGCCGAGTTTTCAAAAACATCGACATACTCAGGTGCAGGATACTGATATATATATTCGTCATTCATAGCTTAACCTCCGTCAACTGACTGTGACCATACAACTTGCTGTGATAGCACTGTTGTCTGAAATTCTTACTGTTATAATAGCTTTTCCGCTGCTTATTCCTCGCACATTTCCGCTGCTGTCTACCTCTGCTATGTCGGGTCGATTGCTTTCCCACGTTACTGACTTATCTATAGCATTAGACGGACCAACAACGGCGGTAAGCTGTGCAGATGAACCTACATTTATCTTGACATCATTGTACTCGTAGTTTGTTTCTATCTTCAATGAACGTGCTTTTACAACCGCTGTTGTAGTAGCAGGCGGTTGATAAGGCAGCTCTGTTTGAATTGGTTCTGGGTGATATTCTGTATGTGTTTCGGTATAAGTGTAGTTATTATCATTCCTGTTTTCTGTGCTCGGCGATTGATTATCTTGCGTCGGCTGAGTAACAGGCGATGCAGTTTCTACTGCTTTTGTGGTAGTAGTTTCTGCGGCAGAGCTATCTGCTTTTTTCTCTCGCTTTTCTGATTTGCTGTCCGACTTACTATCAGGACTGCTATCGAACAGTGAGCTATTATCAGTTTTAAAGTCTGCCTTTTTGTTATCGTTATTTCTGTATGATGTATTGACTTTTGTTGTATTTTCGCTGTCAGATATGCTCTCATCAATAGCCACGCTTACATTATCCTGATTATCGTCTTTACTATTGATGACCCTTATATCTTTCTTATCGAACATAAAATACTGCTCAAGGACTACCTCATCGTGGTGCTGACCCTTGACTACATCGCCAAATTCATCAACAGTATCAGGGTCATCATATGCGGCTACAGTGCATTGTAGTTCAATATATGCGTAGTCATAGTCTGACGGAATATCAGCTACTGTGATGACCTCGGTCATATCGTTTTTTTCAGAAACAGTGTATTTTTTCATCATATCCTCAGTATGATATTTGCCCTTGTTATCGGTGTATCTCAGCGTGTATTTACTCAGCTCAGGCTTAGTGCTCTTGCTGCCATTGTAGCTGTTGTTTTGCTCTTTTGTTGATAAGAAAAAATATAGTTCTTTCGTGTCTTTAAGATACGTTGCATTAGAGATTTTAATGTGGTAGCTGCCCATACTGATAATGGAATTATAGTCAACACTGTGTCTATTATATCGCATAGAACGTACCGCAGGAATAGCGATTATGACAGCCAAAATAACTATTGAAAGGCTTAAAAAGGTGATGTATATGGCATTGTTTCGTCTTGTCTTATCCACGTTTATCACCACTTTCTTACGTTGTATTTGTCGCCGAAACGCTTGGCAAGGTTTTTCACTATTCGGTTAACTGTTTTGTATAAATACTCACTATCTGAGCACTTAAAGCCGAAATACTCAATGACTTCTTTTGTGAATGTTGCTATAAACTCCTGTGTCTTTTCCTCAGAGCGATACATAATGTTGGCAAGCTCTTGCGGATTCCAGTTAAGAAGATACATTCGATTGAAAATGCTGTCTACAATCTCATCACGGTCCTGTGAGTTGCCTATATACATTAAGTCACATTCTGTAGCTACGTTCTTACAGTGCAGCTTATTTTTGCCCGATCCAAGTGACAGCAACATCTCGCCTGCCTCAAAGTTGTCCGTGGCATATAGTTCGGAAAGTGTAAACTGTCCGAATATCCTGTGCAGCGTTTCAACGCTGTCAGAGGATTGTTTCAGCAAAATCTTATACTGAGCAAGCTGAAATATTTTCTTAACAGTGTCAACATTTTCGCCTGTGTCGGACGGCATAAAGTCAAGAATTGACTGTGTTGCATACCACAAGCCTGCGTCATATTTCCTTGAACGGCGTTCGAGTTTCAGTATGAAGTTTGTGCATAATGTGTTCTTGGTGTTGATAAAGCGGTGAGCTTCATCAATTAAGCATATCACCCTGCGGCGGTCAAGAAGATTGACAAGGTTATTGTTGTGACCAACGTTTTTGCAAACCTCCGACCACATCAAGGAAAGTATGTTGAATAGCTGTGCGTTATACACATTTTCATCCATTTCAGACAACGCTTTTACGTTGAAAACTATAAGATTTGAGTTGTTTATTTCAATGTTGGAATGCGAGTCGAACATCGTGCCGTATGCACCTGATACAGTTAGCTCACGCACATACATTGACAGCGTTTTATATATCGTTACCTCGTCAGGTGTGAGCTTTTCTGAGCTTATTTTCTGCTCGATAACACCAAGAACGTCTGAAAAAACAGGAAATCTTTCAGGCGGAATGTTGTGTATATCCGTCTTGTTTGTTATGCCATTTTTAAGATAAGTTTCAACAAGAACAGCTCTGAAAACTGTTATGACTTCGTAGGAAATGGTCGGCACATATTGGTACATAAATGTGCATATGCGTGAAATCTCAGATAAAAAATTGCTTTCGATAGCACTCTCATAAGTCAACTGCTTCGGACTGTCCTCATCACGTTCATCATCTTCAAGCCTGTTTTCGCTTTGCCAATCAATGACCGATCTTATCTGCAAAGGATTGATAAAGGCACGGCGGTCCATTGTTATGACCTGACCGTCATACATCAGTGCAAGGTCTGCGTATTCTCCTTCAATGTCAAGCGTTAATACCTTGTTGCCTAAGATAAGTTGGTTTTGTACCATAGATTTAAGCGTGACAGACTTACCGCCGCCCTTAACGCCGCACAGTATCATATCGTATGATGAGCGGTATCGGTTACGAAGAAAGGAGTCAAGAAATACAAGTCCGTTTGTCTGAGTATAGCCCAAAAACATACCGTTATCATCTATGTGTTCCTGATAGTAGAAAGGAAACTCTTTGCAAAATGTATCGTATATAGGCATTGGCGTTTGAATGTTGTTGCCCTCTGTGACCATTCGCAGAAACTCAGTGAACATCTGATTTTCAGGGACATAAGAGCGGAGTCCGCCATTCGCATTAAGCTCTTTCTGCACGGCAGCAACACGCTTTTTCAATGCTGATAAGTCTTTATTGAAGATATAAAAGCGGAGAGTGGTGTATACCATATTTTCTGCACCATTTACCACCGCATTATATATCTCTTTGATCTTATTGAGTTCCGTTTGTGTATCCATACTATCTGACATTGCCTGCTTGATTGCCCAACGTGATTGTAGTTCATTCATTGACTGCGATAGCTGTTCACGCACATCATCACGGACTCCTGTCACAACGTCCCACGTTGACACAATATCGTTGTATTTCTGCGATACAAGCCGTGTTATGGCAAGCGGTGAGAGCAAAGCAGGATAGTCTTTAATGACAACAGAAGAAACATAAATATCATTGACCTTGAAATAGTTTTGACCAACCTTAACAGTATCAGGCAGTACAAACGCATTGATGTTTTTATAATCAACGGCTGCATTTTCGCATTCAGAAAAATTCAAAAGCGCTCTCAGAAAATGTATCGTTGTGTCAAGGTTGCACAAAGCGGTCGAAGTTTCTGACATCGCATTGCAATACTGTTCAACAGCGGTATATAATGTATCTATGTCATCAGAGTACACTAACATATATGCAAGATTGCTGTGGTGAGAATGCTCTAATGTGTCTATCTGACGGAGTTTTTGTTCAAGCATTGCCCTTGTAAAAGGGTGCTGCGTCTTAGTCTTTTTGTATTCCAAAAAATCCCGCTGCTTTGAAAGGTCAGGCTTTTTGTGACTGAATATATACTTATGCGGCAAGTCTAAGAGCTGCGTAGCAGAGCCAAATGAGCTGAAAGCCGACAGTTTATCGTCATTTGAATAGTGCATTATATCAATGCCATATATAGCTATAACAGATATATATTTTGGCTTTCCGTTTGCTGAAACTTGAAATACATAACTCGCTGCAAGATTGGTTCGACTTCCACCGATAGCCGACAAGTCTTTCTCGGTTAGCCTAAAATCGTTAAAGTCAAGGTAGTTGCATATACATCTCTGAGCTTTTACTTTAATGCGATTACCTGACTTTTTTCTTTTTCTTAGTTTCACGCTTTTTCTCCTCCTCTCTTAGATAGTTGGCACAATCCTTGTTGCCTGAGCCGTAGTATGACTGTTTGTGAAATACAAATCTCAGAAAATCGATAAGACTGCCGCCAAAGCTTTTCCGTGGGTCAGACGGAGAGCCTGCGGTGCAGACAAGAAAGACAACTATGCTGAATATCACGAATATATATCTCATCGAGCCAAATACCAGTCCGAGAAACATTGACAAAAAGAAGGTGAAAATCAATCCGAAAAATCTGTACTTAGATAGGTGACGAGTAAGCAGGACCTTTGACTTGGTAGCCTTTGGAATAAGTCCTGCCCTTATACCGTTATCATCTTTCACTGTTAGTTACCTCCTTCTTCATCAGAGCTGCTCTCATTCATCATCGTGTCAGCGTATGTAGCAGAGTTTTGCTCTTGTGCCATAGCTGTGTCTGCATAGGTCGAAGAACTGTTTTCCGAGTGATATTCCGTTTTTGCAAGTGACGGTGAAGATGTTGGTGTAGGGGTGTCACCGCTCACGGAGTTATTTGCTGTAGGATCGGCAAAACTTCCGCTCTGCTGAGAGTTTTCTGTGGCATTTGTTGTGTTTGTATCTGTGCCGAAAGAACCTTGTGGTGCAGCCTCATTGTTGTTAACGCCCTGTTCGCCTTGTTCGCCTTGCTCCCCCTGAATGCTTTCTCCGTCCCGACCATTGTCGCCGTTAAGACCGTCTACACCATCTCTACCGTCCCGACCATCAACGCCCCCAGTTTCACCTGTTCCTGTCTGCGTCTGAGTGACCTGATTGGTTATACTGTTTCCTATGCCACGAGCTACATCGGATAGGCTATGGTTTATCGCACTGCCTGCTGCACCGCCTGCTTGTGCTCCATTTGAAACTGCGGCGGCGAAGTTGTCATTTCTGCCAAAACCTCCGACCGCTGCACCGCTTACACCGCCTGCGAGAGCACCACCGACAGCACCAAAAGCACCGTGTACAACGTTTGTTGCCGTGTGGTTGCCAGTCTGTGCTGCGGTTGCAGCACCACGCAATCCACCATTGACAGCACCACCGACAGCACCAGCAGTTGCTCGTGTAACGGTGCTTGCGGCGTGACCTACGCTTGCAGCTATCTGTGTAGCTGACCTTATACCCATTATCGTTGCTACGCCCGACTTAACGCCTGCATCTATGCCTAGCAGTTGCACGATAAGGTCAGGACCGTCTATGACAAACTTGCAGCCTGCAAGGGTCAAGAAGATAACGGAAATAGGATTAGAAAGAGCTTTAATATCTTGTATCTTTTCAAGAATTAAAATATAAAAACGTAAATCGAGGACAACAAAAATCATAACGAGGTTGCAGCTGAGCAAGTTCGTTATAACTTTTTTTGTGCGTCCCGAACCTGTCATATCAGTAGCTACAACGAGTGGTGCTATTATTTGAACAAACATTATATCATAGAGCAAGGTTGCGACTTTTAAGCCTGCGAAGATAAGGCAAGCTGCTGTTATTATCAACATAAGAAGTCCCCACAAGAAGTTCACACGATAAAAATGGTTTGTTTCAGTGAGGTGTCCTACAGATAGATACTGCCACAACTTACTGAACTGTGATGATAAATCTCCATCACTGAAATCAGACGCCTCTTTCAACTGCTCAAAACTTCCACCATCGTGGTGTTCAAAGCCATTGTCGGTGAAATCCTCAACGTTTGATACGTTAAGGATTTGCATCGCACTAAGCTTATTGCCATAAAAATCAAGCTCAGAGAATGAACCCTTGCTCAGTCGGTTGATAGCCTCCTCAAAGCTATCCGCAGATTGACAGTACATTATCATTTCAGCCACCTGACTCGCACCAACAGTTACGCCACGGTCTTGCAAGGTGTGTGCAGTGTTCTCTGCTGCTTCGCATATGATGTAGTATTCAAATGTTTCTGTGAAACGTGGTGCGTCCTGTGTATTAACAAAATAGTCCTGCTGCAACCCGTTATGCCATACCGAAATCTTATAGTCGCCCATAGACTCACGCTTGCTGTCAGATAGCGACAAATACCACGTTAAGCGTTGCTGCCAGTAGTTGTAGTCATCAACAAGGTCTGTCAACTCTAGCTTGTGCTCGAATGTCAGGTCATCAAACCTGTATGTAGGCGTTACATCATAGTGATCCGCTTGTATAACCGTTCTATACTGTGTCTTATCAGCACCAAGCCCCATGTTTATGTTTATGCTATAAACAGTACTGGGGTTATCTTTAAATGACTGTACCTGTGACTGTTTTACTAAGCTATTTTTATTTATGCTGCTGTTCACATTGTAAATGTTGCTCGCAAGTAGATACTGACCTATAGTCCTATTCGTAGCCGTATCACTTGTGGTGTTGTTTTTTGCAAACGCTATGCCAGTTGTTTTTAGGTCTGCAAATGACGATACGAGTATAGGAAGTGCAACTATGAAGAATATAGATGTCAGTATATTTCGCACGAAGTCGGTAAGATGTATCTTATCTGCGTTGACTATGATAAGAATACCGCACAGTGCCACCATTGCCCCTGCTAACGCCCAAGCTATGGGGTATATCACGGAGTTAATATCAAAAACATCTTTTATAACATTGTACAAGTTAAAGTCTAACACCTCATCTACTGCGTCACTGATATAGTCAACTACAGTTGCAAGCCATTTTAGTATGGCATATTTGATGTTCTGTGACATTTCACCGTACCAAGTCTTTTTTACGATTATTTCTTGCACCTCAGGTGCTAGGACCCTTGGGTCAGCCGCATAAGCTACAGTGCTTACTGTCAATGACCCTATTAGGAGTGTTGTAAAAATCGAAAAGGCGTATCTGTTTAATCTTGCTGTTTTCCTCATTCTTATAAATCCTTTCTCTAAAATGATGTATGCACCGTTATAGGTTCATAACGATAAACCCATAACGGTACATACAATGTACCGTGCGTGTTATCTGATGATAAGCATACCGCTAGTGGAGGTTGCTGCCTGAAAATCCTGAATGATAGCAGGACCAAAGCCAAGGATAGCTATGCCAGCCAAGATGCCGATGAAGATACCCTTAACTTTGTTCATACCGCCGTTGCCACCGCCGATAAGAATGATTGCACCGATAACAACAGCGACACCTGAGATAGAGTAGCCTATGTATCTTGCGGTGTCACCTAATTCCCCGATCCACTTGATAAGACCTGATGTGTCTGCAAGAACTGTCGCTGCTGCACTGTTGCCATTTGATACGGCTGCCTCTGCACTTGCCGACAAAGCTGTGATAAACATCATAGTCAGTGCAGTCATTGATGACATCAGGACCTTTGTGATTTTTCTCAGTTTTTTGTTTTTCATAAGAAAACTCCTTTTCTCAGCGGGAACGCTGCTTTTTATTTTCAACAACGAGGTATTCGTTGTTTTCCTCTGTTTTTTCTGCCGCCTTTCTGATGTTGATACTTGCGGCTGTGTACTGTACGAGCGTTTCGTTATAGTCTTTGCCGAATTTCGGAACGTGTACTGAAATGTTATACCTGTCGGCATATTTTTCATTGATTTTTGCAACGCCGTTTCTTCCTGCCTCATCGTTGTCGAGGCATAGCACTATGTTCGTTATTTCGGGAAAACGCTCCAAATATGCAGCTAAAGCAACATCGGAAGTCCCTGACAAGGATAGTCGGTTTTGTTTTTTCCATATATCTTTGTCAGGATTTTCACCCAGTCGCTCAGCTCTATTTCTTTCCGAGATAGCATACATCGTAGCGTGACTCAGTAAGTCAACAGGTGCTTCAAAAACGTAGACTGTATCTCTGTTGCTCTCAGGCGTAAGGTAGGTCAGATTAAAACTGTATTCTTTCTGACTTCCGCTTATGTTCCTAGGCTTGCGTTTTTGAAACGTGTTAGTCAGCTTGCTTTCAGCGAATTTTGCATTGTTTTCTGTATCATAGCCCACGAAAACAACATTGTTATAGTTATCCTGATATATGTAGCCGTTTTTCAGACAGTAATTCACTATATGAGGGTCTATCATACGAGTCTTAGTCAGATAGGCGGCTGCATTTTTCTGAACTTTATTTCTTTCGGGCAGTGAAAACTCTTTCGGTTCTTCCTTGACAACAGGAGCTTTAACAAACTGCGTTTGAATGTTTCCTGATAAGTCTATGATTTTTTCAAAAGCCTCCTGCACATTGTAGCCGTCTATCTTCATTAGCCAGTCAATGCAGTTAAGTCCTCTAAGGTTTTTCGAATTCCAGTACCAACGTTGCCTGTCGCCTTGCACGATCAGACTATCGTGCTCCCTACACTGATAGACAGAACCGACTTTGTTAAATGTAAAGCCCTCTTTTCGAGAAAGAAAGTCAATCATATCTGTTCTCCGAGCCTCAGCCATTTCTTCAGGTGAGTACCTTACAAACTTTTTGCCTGAGCCTATATACTCACGCCGAATTGCCATTGAAATATCCCCCCTTTTTAGCATAGAAAACAGCATTCTTTTTGCTTGCCTCGCTAAGAATAGCTTTAAAAGCTTTTCGCCGCTTGTATCTGTCTGCGTCAGTGTCGACCATTTTTAACAGTCTGCGTACATAGTCGGTGTAAAGTTTGATAGCATACTGAACATTTTCAACGCTTTTCAGGCTGATAGTGTCCATATACCCATAGAATGCTTTGCTCTTTGAAATATCTGACCGTATGGCTGTGAGAGCTTTGTGCTCATTGCCGTAGTCAGATATGATATATTCAGCAATGTACAACTCGCTTAATATGCTATCTGACACTGGAACGGTTATTTTGTCCGTGGACAAAACTCGGCAAGTATATGGTGCTTGCCTTGCAGCAGCGTTGAACTGCTCAGCCGAAGTGCAGCCAAAAAACGAATTGAAAGTGCTTTCGTCAAAATAGAAAACCCTCGATAGCTTTGTGGTGCTGCCTATCTGTACCTTATACATCTTGTTTCACCTCCAATGAATAAGTCCTTGAAACCCAAGGACTTATTCATAATGTTTTTATAGTCCTCTGCTGTTTGAAATCGTCCTGCTGTTATCGTCCCCCAGTGGTATGTTGAGTTTGTCCGAATACATCTTTGCGACCTCATTTACCGTCTGATACATACTGTAGTCATAGTCGAACGTGCCTACAGTGATACGGGTGCCGTCAGGCTTGATACCCTGCAGCGTAAGACTATCGTTTGATGTATCTATCGTTATCGTATTGCACTGCTGCAAACATAACTTCACGTTATCGTCCATTGTCAGCGTGTCATCGTTGCTGACCTTTCTTAACCTCTGTGCTCGGTCATATATAGATGAGTTGTCGGACTGTATGCTCCTTACATATTCCTCGACGCTGCCATAGACCATATTTATCTCCTCAGTATCTTCGTAGATTTTCGCAACAAAGTTTTCAGGCACGCAGTAAGTGTATTTTGCAACAATAGCTCCTGACTTATCTCTGATGTAGCTCTTGTCGAAAGCAACTGAAATATCGTCATTTTTGAAAACAATATCTGTGCTGTCTGAGTTATCATTAAGACCAAGGTCCGTAGTCAGCTTGTTCAGTTCTTCCTTCTTTTTAAGATATTCTTGCAACTTAGGAAATTCCTTGTCGGCAAGCACCTTGAAGTTTTCAAGGTTTTTTTGAGCTGTTTCCAATTCGTCCTTATGTTTTTGCAGCAGAGCAGGGAGGTCAACGTCTATCGTCTTGTCAATATTGTCAAAAACGTCGACATTTGACAAACCGAGCGACGTAAACATAGTCGCATTGTGCGACACAATGGTTTTGAACGAGCCTATTCCGCTGAGTGCAGAATATTGTATCTGTATTTTAAATCCTCTGTATTCGCATACATCTATCGGCTCATCACCTCCGACTTTTCTCAAAGCTTTAACAGCTTTTCCTGCCTCCTCACGGTCTGTGATAGTGTTGCCTACGATACTAACGCTGAACTCATCGCTGCTTGGAAACTGCTTAGAGTATTCAACATCTTCACCAAACTTCTTAATGAACCCATCTGCCCTCTGTATCTGTGCAGGAATAGTGAATGTGATATTTTCACGAGCTTTCATTTTATCTGCATCAAACTCTGCTTTCTCACGGCGAAGGTTGTCAACTTGCGTTGACAGTTCAAGCTGTTTCTTTATTCGTGGGTCGCCTGTTGCCAATGACTTGATCTCTGCGTAGTTAAGAGCTACCTCGTCCACGTCATTGATAGAGCGTCCGAGCGGCTTATTTGTCATAACCTGAGAAATGAATTTCTGCTTGTACTCTATAGTCTGCCAAGAATAGCTGTCAAAAGTACCCTCAGTTGCATATCTGAATATCTCGACCTCCTTGCAGTCATTTCCCTGACGGAGAATACGTCCCTCACGCTGCTCTATATCTGACGGTCGCCAAGGCACATCTATATGGTGCAGTGCACACAGTTTTTTCTGAACATTTGTTCCTGCACCCATTTTTTCCGTAGAGCCAATGATTATACGGACCTTTCCGTCATTGACATCATCAAACAGTTTGATTTTATCATTGTCGGTCTTTGCATCGTGTATATATTTTATTTCTTCTTCAGGAATGCCGAGAGCCGTCAGCTTACCCTTTATGTCGTCATATAGGTTGAAACCGCTTGACGGGGTAGAGCGGTCGAGAAAAACTACCTGTGTAAGACTGTCAGCCTTGGTTTCTTCCCATTTATGAAAGATGTTGTTGACCGCCATATTGATTTTGCTTTCAGGGTTATCTTCGGCTGTAGGGTCAACCAGTCGCATATCCAGTGCACACATTTTACCGTCATTTGTGATTTTGAGCATATTGTCCTCGCTTGGGTCAACAAGTCTTTGGTGGACTTGCTCTGCTCTTTCGCCACAGTCCAAAATATACTGTTTCTGTCCCTCAGACGGCTTAGATAAGCATATTGTGTATTTGCCGTTTTTAAGTGCAGGCACTGGCAGCTTTAGTGACTCTGCTGTCTGAATGTCAGCGACTCTGCGGAAGATGTTCATTAACTCAGGCAAGTTCTTAAATGTTGAACACCTCTTTTTCGCCCTCCACGAGTTGCCTGTAGGTGACAGCTCTATGTTTGTTGTTATCTCGGCGAAGTCAGCTACCCACGAGTCGAAATGTTGCAGTCCCTTTTCCCTGAGATAGTCAGGCTCTAGGTATTTCTTCATAACGTACATCTCAGTCAAAGAGTTTGAGATAGGCGTACCTGTTGCGAATACTATACCACGGTCCAGTCCGTTCTGCTTTTCCTTAATGTACTGAATTTTCAACAGCAAGTCCTCACTACGCTTGGACTCACCTGACTTTATTCCTGCTATTCTTGTGAGTTTCGTATTTATCGACAGGTTTTTGAAGTTGTGAGCCTCATCGATGAAAAGAGCGTCAACGCCAAGATTTTCGAAATAAATGTTATCATCTTGGCTCACATATTCTAACTTCTCCAGTTTTGTTTCGAGCAATTTAAGTTTTTTCGCAGCGTCCTTGACCGATAGGCTATCTTCATCAGTTGATGTTTGAATAATTTCTCTCAGCTCGTCTATCTGCTGCTCGTAATATTCTTTACGTTTCGCAGGAGAAATTGAAATCTTAGCAAATGTGGAATAGCCCATAATAACGGCATCATAGTCACCTGTTGCTATACGGCTTACGAAAGCCTTTCTGCGGCTCTTCTCAAAGTCAGCAGATGTTGCCGTAAGCACATTCGCATCGGGATACAGTGTAAGAAACTCCTTGTACCATTGACGGATAAGGTGGTTCGGGACAACAAAAAGCGGCTTGTTCGCAGCACCTATGCGTTTCATTTCCATAGCCGCTGCCGTCATTTCAAATGTCTTTCCTGCACCGACAACGTGAGCAAGCAGCGTGTTTCCACCGTATAGCACTCGTGCCACGGCATTCTTCTGATGATCCGCAAGGTGTATGTCCTTGTTCATTCCAACAAACGTGATGTGAGAGCCGTCATACGTTCTTGCACGTTCTGTGTTGTACTTTGCGTTATAGATGTTTTCAAGGTCCTGAGTCCGATAAGCGTCAGTCCATATCCATTCTTTAAACTTTTCCTTTATCTTTTCAGCTTTGTGATTAACGGCTATGGTTTTTTCAACGTCCTTTTCTCGGACCTTATTTCCCTTATCGTCATACACTATTCTTCCAAACTCATCACGCTTGTCACGCCATACGGTGCTATCTTTCAGATTAAGGGCGTTTTCAAGAATGAAAAGAGCATTAATGTCAGATGTTCCGTATTCTGTGTTGGTGGTAGACCTCCAGTTTCCATTGTTTTTGTTGCTCAGTGTCCACTTAGCAGTTTCTGTGTTGTGGTCTACAGATGAGGTGCAATGAAATACCTCGTCGATAAACTGTTCAATATATTTCTCAGGTATCCAAGATGAACCCACCTGAGCCAGTATATCAACCGCCTTTATTTTTTCAGGCTGCACCTTTTCAAGAGCCGCTGCATTGACTTTCAGCTCTGGAAAACGTGTTGACAGCAACGTGGCTTTTCTAAGCTTTTCTACAACATTTCCTGATAGATATTCGTCAACAGTCAGCCAACCGTCTGTCTTTTTTAAGTCGGCTGAGAACAGCTCGTCAGGGTCACGGAACATCAGCACTCCGTTAAGTCTTTCGATACATTCATCAATAGAGCTGCCAGTGATTTTTGAAATCTGAGCAATGTCTATATACCCTTTCAGTGCAAGAACTGCCTGAAAGCCGTCCTCAACACTATCGCAATGCTCTATTTTAACAACAGGTCGAATCGTTCTCTTTTGGAGAATGGCAGACTTTTTAAACTTTTCTGTTTCGATAGACCGCAAAAAGTCGATGTTATCGTCCCTAAGATTATTGATAACACCATATACAGTTCTGTTATTTTTATCGTTGATATGACCGTATTTCTCGACAAATTTATCGTATTTGCTTTCAAGGTCTGACCTGACCTTTTCAAAATCCTCATCAGAAATATCAGTATTTTGAACGTCTATAGCGTATCTGAGGTCTTGTGCCAAGTCGACCGCTGCTGCCAATATCTCTATTTCTTTTGGAGATAACGGCTTTCCACTCTTACGTTTTGCAGGAACAAGAACATTTCCGTTTCGACGATATGGCTTACCATTTATGACAGTATAGAAACCGTTCCGAATGTTTTCAGGAGCAGGCAGCAGTTCGTTCTCATTACTATCATCACGTTCCGCAGCCACTGGTCTTGCGGACAACTGTGTATACTTATAGTTTGTGTTGTCAACAAGGTGGTCAACACATTTTCCCAATGCTTCGGCAAGCGTTATGTTATCATAAGGCATAACGGTCAGCTCAGGTCCGTGCGGACCTGACTTCACAGTTAAGTTACCGCATATCATTTCAGGGTGATTGATGAAGTATTCATTGATAGTCTGTCCCTGATCGTTGATAGCCGTATTTAGCCATTCACTTTCAGATGTTTGCGGTACTGCTTTTTTCTGTAGGAAAATAATGTCGCTGACAACTGTTGTTCCTGCATTTGCTTTAAAAGCCGTGTTAGGCAGTCTGATAGCACCGATAAAATCAGCCTTTTCAGAAATAGCTTTACGAACCTTGCTACTGCGTTTATCCATCGTACCCTTAGAGGTTATGAATGCTACTACGCCATTTGGACGAACCATTTCAAGCGTTTTCAAGAAGAAATAATCGTGTATAAGGGCATTGCTGCGGTTGTATTTTTTATCTACTATTGTATACTCGCCGAACGGAACGTTGCCGACAGCTACATCAAAAGATCCTGCACTAAGTTTTGCTTTTTCATATCCGCACACCTGAACTTCAGCCTGCGGATATAGCTTTTGTGCGATACGTCCCGATATGCTGTCGATTTCCACAGCGGTGAACATTGAGTTGTCTGAAAGGTTCTGCGGAACGCAGCCTATGAAATTTCCCACGCCTGCGGCAGGCTCAAGAATTTTACCACCACTGAAACCGAGTCTTTCCAAGGCAGAATACATTGATTTTATAACAACAGGCTGTGTATAGTGAGCATTCAGAACCGAGCCAAAGGCGTTACGATATTCTTCCTCACTGAGCAAGCTTTTAAGTTGCTCATACTCAGTGCTCCACGAGCTGTTTTTGCTATCAAAAGCCTCAAATAAACCACCCCAACCAACGTATTCAGATAAAATTTGCTGTTCTTCCTTGGTCGCTTGCCTTTTTTCTTCTTCTATCTTTTTTAAAAGTCTTATAGCTGTTACGTTTTTTCTAAACTTTTCTTTAGGACCGCCAACGCCAAGCTGTTCGTCTGTTATAACAAAGTTATCAGCAGTTGCTACTACAGTCGATTGAACGATTTCTTTTTCTTTTTCAGCGTTGAAGTCAGCTGCGACCTTAGAAAGAACTTCATTGTGAAAGAGAGGATACCAACCCGTGTTGTTATCGAGTAGTGTCACCGTGTTCTTGTCGGTATCAATGCCTGCGACAGTATAATGAAGTCCTTTATAGTCTATTTCATCACCGATAGCGAAAGGTATATCTGTATCAGTGTCCACAGAGATATGTTCTGTTTTGTTCTCAACGTCCTCAACAATGCGATAGTTATCAGGGTCATTATCAACCATTTCAATGTGTTTGATCTGAATATATTCGCTATCGCTATCAACGCCAAGCAACAGTGTTCCTACTGCTGACTGTATCAGTTTATCTCTGTCATAGACAACATCATAATCATTGAAATGTTCTATTATCTGCTGTTTTTCATTATCTGAAAAAGGATAGATAAATTTCAAAGCGACCCTGTTGACACAATCAACCTCTGCTGCGATTTCACCTGTTTCCGCATTGGCAACGCTTACTGTTGTCCTATCATCGTTTGGTATAACGTTGTACCGAATATTCCCGACGCTCAGTACATTGTCCTCATTTTCTGTATTGTCAGCGGTAATACTACTTTCATTAATCTTAATATCATTTATTTTCGAAATGATTCCGTCAAGTATACCTGCAATATTGTTTCTGTCAAAACGCTGATAATCTATATTGTGAGAGTCAAGCAGTGTATTTATCTCACCGTCTTTTTTGATACTTTCTTCAAGATTATGAATTCTGCCCTCTTGCTCAAATTTGACAGACAAGTCACGCTCAACAACAACATTATAGTTGTTATAATTCTCATATTGAGAAAAAACGCTCTCTATATACTCAGGTGCATTTTCTTTTAGATAGACTGTGTTAAGCAAAAGAGGCGAATCGGTGACTACCACATCTACATTGTCTAGCATTATATCCAGACGCCTTTTTTGTTCTAAAAGTATTTTGCTTTGATTTTTTAGAGTTCCATCAAGGTGTTCAAAATCCTTGGCATATACAAGCTCTTTTGCAACTTCGGAAACATAATCAGCGTGATACCCTAGTTTCTTTAATTCGGCAACGAGTTGTAATGCAGTTGTCGATTTTCCTGCTCCCGGACCTCCAAATATATTAACGATAAGCGTGGAGCTTTTTGATTTGATGTTTTCCACTTGAACATTTTTCTCACTTTTGTCCACGGACAAAATGTCAAATGTGATTTCGCTGCCGTTTGTCAAAGTTGCCTTAACGGGTTTGTATCCTTGTGCAGAGATATTTGTCAACCATTTCCCAACAAAGCTGTTGCAATCTTCTTGCTCAGCACCGCCGTTCTCAAACGTCTGATAAATGCCGAGGTTATCCTGCTGAAATGATATGGCTGTCAGAGTTTTGTTCTCAGCATTAACACGAAACACCACGTCAGGATCAGCCATCAAGTCGCCGTTTTGTTCATAATAGTGAGCCATCGAGAATGTGTTATCACCGATTTTGTCCAAGGACAATGGCATATAACCATCACTCTCAAGTCTGACATAGCTATATTCATTTGCCATAAACTCAGGGAACATTTCTGTAAGACGTGCGTATAGCATATGCTGCCTAACGGTTTCAGTCGAGATAATGCTGCCACGGTATTTTTCAGTTTCTTTTTCTTCTTTTTCAGATGTTGCCTCTATGGTGTTGCTTATGGCATACTCGTTATCCCTGATTAGCTGCTTAACATAGCCGCAGGCAGTACGCCAGTTTACACAGTATAGTTCCGCTCCATTAGCGTCAGCAAAGACAACGCCCTTGGAAGTCGCAGACCATTTGACTACATCAGGCATTTCAGCAAGCTCGATAGGGTGTGAACCTTTATATACCGCATAGGTATACCGCATAAGCACCTTAGCTGACTTGTTGATGTTATAGAACTTGATAACTGCCTGCTTATTAACGTTGGCGTAGTCTGTCTGAAAAATGTGATAGAATATGCTGCCTTTCTGCTCGTCTGTGAGGTCAAGACCATTGTCAACAGTGTCAGCAGGGGAGAATTCTACTATCTCGTTGTAGTCAGGCTCAGGCTCAGGCGTATCATCGGGGTCGATGATGTATCCTTCTTGTGTGGTGCTATTATCAACTTCATCATTGTTCTCAGTGGCAGCGGCTTCAACAACAGAAACGCTTTCCTCAAACTCGGTGATCTTTTCATCGGTTGTTTCTTGCAATAAGTTCTGTCTGCTCTGAGCCTCTTCGATAGATACAGTGCTCACGATTTGCTTGGCTGCACGGCAGAAAACATTCGTATATACTGCCGCAGCACTGCCGACCAGTGCTTGTCCGCTTTCGTCAAGCACCGCAAAATTTGAAAAGTCGACCTTATACTGACTTTCTTCCGCTACATTAAGTCGGATACATATGGCGTATGTTGCAGTTTCTGCTATCAGCTCGCATATCTCTGCTGATAGCTGTCCTGTAGGTGACGCTTTTCTTGAATATGCTGAATCGAAAATGTAGTCATAGACACGCATACGGAAAGGGGCGTGTTCGTCAAGATTGTTAGGGTTATCGTATAGTCTATCCAGTATGTCGTATATGTATGGGTTATACGCCGTATCATATTTCCATGGCGTGACTTGTTTTCCATCTGTTTGAGATATATCAAACAAATGCTTTTTCAAACCGTTCTTGTCATAGACCGTCATTGCCTTAGAACCGTATTTAATGCGTAGACCTATCTTGCTCCACACATCGAAAGGTGCAACGGCAGTGGCAGCCTTATTTATAGCATATATCTGTAGCTGTTCATTGTAAGTGTACGCATATAAATTTGCCGAAAAACGCTGAAATTCAAGCCATTCGTCTAGGTTATTAAACTTTTTCATAAATCATACCTCCGCAAACAATTCTCTTTTTCAAGAGTAGCTTTTAAGGGTTGCTGCGTAAAAAAAAGAGCCGTGCAATACGCAGGCTCACATCATCTTATATTCCTCTACCTCTGTTCTGACCAGTCATATCAAGAACATCGTCTTGCTGTTGTACTACGTTCTGCATAGCGGCATTTCTGTTATTGGCACGCTGAGCGTTCAAGCTGTCTACGATACTGTTACGCAGCTCGTTATATGCCTCTGCTGTTATTGGGTGAAAATACTCTGCATATTCGTAGCCTGACTGTTTCTTATCCGTCCTGACCTTACGTTTTGGACTATCGAAATATTCACCGTTCTTGCCGTCCTTGACCTGAACATTTTCGAGAGCAAAACTGTCAGAAAAAATAACAGAACCTATACCAGTTATGTTGTTAGCAGATGTTTCATACATTCGGGCAAGCGTGGGTGCCAACTTTTCTGTACCTAGCTCTACCTCAGTGTGAGTGCCGTCCTCGTTGCTAAATGAGTTCATTATCGCAGAGTTAAGAGCCTTTCGTGCGTCTGCCGTGATCGGGTGAAAAATCTCCTTGAACTCCTTGACGTACTCGCCGTTGTTGTCGATAACGAAGTTACCGTTGCTGTCTTTGGAGCGGACCATGATTGACGGCAGGGCAACAAACAGTTGCTTAGTGTCTTGCCTTTCCATTATCTTGACCGCCTCAAGCACATAATCATCATCGAACTTTACCGTGGCGTAGCCTCTCAGCTGCGGATTGTTTTCATTCGTATAGTGTTTTGTTCTTACCGATATTTTCATTTTCAAATCCTCCTCCTACAAAGTTGTTGTTTTGTTTCTTCAATTTCAAAATCGTCACAATCAAAGTTTGAATACTCGTCTACCACGGCGACATTATTAAGCACACAGATTCCTTCTATGTAGTTGATACAGTTATCGCAGCTTAGTATTTCTGACTCAAACTGACTGATTTTTCGTTCCAAGTCTATCCCATTGAGCACACTCTCCTTTCATAGATATTTTTTTAGCACAGCTATAACAGATGTGCTTACTGTTTATTTCAAACTGGGCGTTTGCTCGCCCACAGAAAAAGCAGTTGTGCGGTGTATCACGGCTGTCAACAACTATCAAAAACTCGTCATCATATATCTCGGCTTTTAAAAACTTGCTGCTGTCATATGAGCTAAACATTTCATCTTTGATTTCACTGGGCACACTGACAACATATCCATTGCCGAACGATGAGATCGTCACATCAAACCCTGTATCAAACAGGTCTGCTTTTTTCGATGAACGATGTTTTTTTGACCACTCACTAATAGTGCGGCAGCATTCCTGACAGATAGGTTTTCCGCCATAGAATACCGCATTGTGTGTTGGTTGTCCGCATATTTTACAGTCTTTGATAACACGATGATAGTGTATGTATAGTCTATATCCGTCTGTATATAGTTCAGCATTTTTGTCAGTGCAAATGTCACAGGCTCTCACTGTGCTTTTCGGCACACTAACAAATAGTGCGTTTTTTTCATTCTTCTTTTGTGCCATATCATTTTTATCCTTTTCTTTTTTCAATTAATATAAAGGTTAAAGCCATAAGTGCAGGAAGAACCATTACGGGTAGTATTCTTCTCTCTATATACTCCGAGGGAGTTGACCAACTTACATCGTTATTGACAACAATTATCGAGTTGACTGCATTTGCGATAATAAAAGTGATGTTGTAGAAATTACGCTTGATTAGCTTTTTCATTTGAATATTCTCCATAATTTTTATATAATAAAAGAGCGTATGAATTTCATACGCTCGAACTTTCAATATTAATATTGTGTTTCATTTTAACATACATCTATTAGGTAGATTAATGATCGTTAAGTTCATATTTCATTTTGGCAATCGTAAATATTGCTGCAAATCTATAATCTATAACTGGTATTAGTGGCTCATTAGTGTGTGTGTTAAACCAATAGTTTCCGTCGGTCTCTATGTGAGGAAAACAAGCTGTAAGATCATATTCATCAGCTACAATGCTTCCTTTCTTAAAATAACGACCAGCATTAATAGAGTGATTTCCACGAGTAACATAACATAGATTAATATACGGATAGTAAATTGCAAAGTGATTATTTTTATCATAAACAAAGTCATTCTCCGAAATATTCACCAAACTTTCTCTTGTTCTAACATTGTTCCATGGATGTAAATATATTTTAGTAGAGGATAAATTTACATTCACTTTTTTTGAACTGTCACTAAATGAAAGCGTGTTTCCTTTTTCATTGTAAAAGTTACAAAAAAAGGGGGTTGGAAAAGAATTTAGATTACACAAAGGCTTAAATATGGATTCTGCACAGATAGAATCAAGTAATGTATTGATTATGTACTCTAAAATAAGTGGTTTACAACTTAAATTAAACATATCATATGGTGATAATTCAGTGATCATTTTATCAACACTTTTCATTACTCGATCATACATTTTCTTATTTTTCGCCAATTTTTTTGCATTCAGCTTTTTTTCAATAATATATGCAATCTTTTGTTTAAACACAAATCTTGCTCCTTTCAGCTTATTTTATATAAATATATCATTTTGGACAATATGTGTCAATAGAGTTTCTTTTGCAAAATTTTATGAGTGCTTATTTTCAATAATTCTTATCTCCACATATTTTCTAACATAAACCGAATTTCTGTTCGGATAGTTTTCGCTTTTTTGAAGAAATTCATATTTTTCGTCTTTTTCAAGCTGTTCTGTGAACTGTTCAACTTCTTCTGGCAAGCCCTCTATGCGTACTTTTACCATTTTTATCAGCTCCTCATTCATGTGTTCTGTGGCTTTTTGTTCTTTTATCACTTTTATTTCCTTTTTAGCACTTTTTCTTAGTTTAAACAAGCCGACAAAATTGTACAATTCAAATACAACGAATAAGATATCGAGTATCTTCATGATTTCACCTTGAAACGCTTTCCTTTTTTCTTAATAATTTCGATTGGTTTTCGCCAAATATATAGAGGATCACCAGTGTATATTGACCACAACAAAGACCAAGATCCTATTACAAGTACATAGCATATAATCAAAAAAAGAGTGTTCACATTACTCTACCTCTCCAACGCCTGCCCCGTTGCAGGCGCTTTCTTCTAATTAAACTGCTTGCGCTTTGTAAATAAATATGCTATACTATTTAAAAGTCTGAATTTTTAGCGAGTTAAATTTTTGCCAATAGCCTTTGTAGTTTTTTTTATCATGATTTTTAAAAATTTCTCAAAACGTGCCGTATCTGCGGCTGTGGCTTTGTAGCATTTAGGAACATCACGATATAGTTTAAATGTTCGTCCTTTTCCTTTTTGACCTAGTTCCATAATTATTTCCTTTCTGTATGGAGGTTATATAGATGTTATTTGATTATGTTTCATCTTCAGAATATGATATTGATATAAATGCAATACTGGAATTTTATAACAGTTTTAATTTAATAAAGCCAATTGATGAATTAGTAGCCAATTGGATTGAAGTTATGCGATACGCATATAAAAATAACAGATGTTATTTTTCGTATGACAAAAACAAACCATGTGAATATTATCAACAAATAATAAAAATACCTAGCATTGCACAATTTTATATTCATTTTAATGTTGACAAGGCTGTTGACGTTGCTCAAAATTATGATTTTCAAAGATTAAATGCACGAAGGCTTGTATATAACAATGTTGAATATGAAGTGCAAAATGATATTAAAAAGTATCATTTCTCTTGCGAAACTCCTATTATTGTTATTGATTTTCCATGCAGATTACAATCAGAGAAAATGGTCATTGATGGTAATCATAGGATGACTTCAAAAGTAATAAAAAACCAGGATGTAAATTATGTTAAACTTAGTATTCCTGATACTGTGTCACTGATAACACAAACTTTTGAAAAAGCATGGTATCTTTTTGCAGTAGAGTTAAATGCGGCTATACAACTAAAAACATATAATCAAAGAAAAAACTTTCTTGAACATCAATCTATATGCAAAGACTTCTTAATGTATATGAAAAACAGTGATTAATCCTCCCTAGCCCCTGCCCAGTTGCAGGGGCTTTCTTCCTTTTATAAGATAAATTGATCCCCTTTAGCTATCTTTTTCAGACAGCATCAATTATCTTTCCTTTTTCTTTCGGCTGAACATCACGATAGCAGCTCCTGCGAGAATGATAGCCACGCTGCACAGTGCTGTGCTGCCGTCTGTGTCATTGTCCATTACACCAGTGTTCGGCGTGTCAGGAACTTTTTCATTGAACATATCTGCGTCCACTGTCTGAGCGTAAGTAACAGTAACCTGTTTTGAGTCTGCTACCAAATAGCCGTATGGCACTGTAGAGCCGTCCTCTGTGATAGTGTATGTACCTATAGGTACGTTTTCAAACTTCGCTATGCCGTCCTTATCGGTAACAGCTTCAATGCGTATCTCTCTGCCAGTATCGGAAATGCCTGAAAGGATAAATCTGATGCCCTCAACGTTAGTCATATCAGCAGTTTTCTTATGAACCTGTATCGTTCCTGTCTGCTCGGCATTGAGTATGTCAGTATCAACAGTTTCTGCATATGTTACTGTGACCTCTTTTTCAGCAGCGACCAAATAGCCGTATGGCACGGTTTCCTTATCCTCGATAATTTTATATGTGCCTACTGGTACGTTTTCAAAGACAGCTACGCCGTCCTTATCGGTAGTCGCAGGAATGTTTATCTCACGTCCGCTGTCTGATGTTCCCTTCAGATAGAAGGTTATACCTGAAATATTCAGATCACCCTCTGTTCTCTTGTGTACCTTGATAGTACCTGTCTGCTCGTTGTTGATTATTTCTGCGTCAACAGTTTCTGAGTAGATAACAGTGACCTCTTTTTCAGCAGCGACCAAATAGCCGTATGGCACTGTTTCTTCGTCCTCGATGATACTGTATGTACCTATCGGTACGTTCTCAAAGACTGCTACGCCGTCTTTATCGGTAGTTGCAGGAATGTTTATTTCACGTCCTGTGTCTGATGTACCTTTGAGGTAGAAAGTGATACCCTCAACATTCTTCTGACCCTCAGTCCTTTTCTGAACCTTGATAGAGCCTGTCTTTTCCTCATTAGTGACCTTGACTGCTGCGGTTGTGTTGTACTCAACCGTGACCTCCTGCTCATCAGCAACAAGATAAGCCGCAGGAACTGTTGAGCCGTCCTCTGTGATGACATACTTGCCGATAACAAGCTTATCGAACATTGCTACGCCATTTTCATCTGTTGTCGCTTCAAACTTCAAGTCCTTGTTTGTATCAGAAATGCCTGTTGCAAAGAACTTAATGCCCTCGATATTGAGATTACCTGTTGTTGTCTTTGTGACCTTGATAGAGCCACTTTTCTTCTTGTTTGTCATTTCAGCCTTGACGATATCATCGTTTTCTGTTATTTCGAACGGATAAGGAGTATCGTCAATTTCATAGATATCAGGTGCTGAAATCTCACGATAGAAATATTTGCCTATGGCGAGCTGAAAATGTGCAATGCCGTTCTCGTCTGTTGTGCCTGTAATGACCTGTTCGTTATTCTCGTTCAGAATTTCAAAGGTGCAATCAGGGATAAGCTCGCCTGTTGACACGTCAGTTTTTGTTATCTCAAAAGGAATAGTGTTTTGCTCGTTATCAAAATCTACAACGAACTCAGCCTGCTGTTCAACAAGCTTGATAGTCTGTGTAGGCTCATCGGATATCGAATAGCCCTTTGGCGCTTCAATTTCCGTTACTGTATAACTGTAGCCTTTGTAAAGAACCTTTGTTGTTTCAGCTATGCCGTCTGTGCCTGTGGTTATGGTGTCAATAACTGTTCCTTTCGGGTAGATACAATAGCCGTTGCCAACGTAGATATCCTCGGCTGCTGCCACTTCAAACTTTGCGCCTGCAAGGTCAGCTCTTGTTTCAGCGTCACGCTTGTGAATTGTTATCTTGCCCTTGTCAGGAGCAGAAGCCTTGTTGATGAACTCCGTTTTAGCCGTCTTGTCAGCGGTAACAGTGATAGCTTTCTTCGATGATATCATGTAGCCGTCTGCCGTGGATATTTCTCTCCACTCATAATCGCCTTCTGGCAGACCTGTTACATCAATATCACCCTTGCCGTTTGGCGTAAGGTCTGTAGCCTGAGAAGCGAGGTCAGTGAAGCTGTAGCTTCCGTCCTTTCCAGTTGCCTTTACAAACTTGTAGCTGTCACCGACCTTGCAGGCAAGCTGAAACTTAACGGCTTTGTACATATCCGCTGTGCCTGTCTGCTTGTTGTCAAAGTAATCTGTGAAGCTCTTGTCAAGGTGAGCTGAACCTATTGGTGTTGTTATTTTCAGATAAGCCTTAACTGGGTCTTTATCCTCATAGCAGGAAACCACCATTTCCTGAACGTCAGAGCCGCCCGAAAGGATAAGAGGTGAGCATTCGTCTATGTGTTCAACATACTTGCCCTTTGTCTTTGTGAGCGTGAAAACAACGTTTTTCAAGTCCTCAGCCTTGTCGGCGGTGATAGTCATATTTGAGCCTGAGCGTGTAACAGTCACTGAGTTCGGCTTTGAAACGCTGAACTGTGAAAGACTGTCAAGCTTGAGCTTTGCTGTCCACTTGCCTGTCTTGACATCATATTTTGCAGGATATGAAGCTTTGTCGAGCGGCTTGCCGTAAGACGCCTTTGATGTTCCGCTTGGTACATCATAGTGCGAAAGCATTTCAGCTTTCATCTTTTTGTAGCAGTCAACCAATTCCTTATGATGACTGCTTGCATTACTTCCGTTATAGCTGTAGGCGTTTAGCAACTTTGTTTCGTTGCTTGAAAGTCCGGTTGTAGACTCATCATAATATCTTGCCGAAACAGCCTGAGCCATTATGCTTGAAGCACATATCTCTGTGTCTTTTGAGTAGCCGTACTGAGTTTTGCCCTTGTAGCTGTAAATGGTAAACTCTTTTATTTGCCTTCTCATTGCGTCAGGCACATATGCTTTTTTCACATAGTCCTCAAGTTTTTCCTGCTTAGATGTTGTTCCGCTTGTATGCTGCTTGTCAAAGTTGATACAATAAGCATAGCTGCCGTCTGATGTTGAGAAATACGGCACTGAGCTTGCCCAATAGCCTGTGAAGTGGGTGTCATTTGACTTGCCTGTTTCAATGTCATAGCCGTTAGGCAGACCCGAACCTCTGAAGTCATAGCTCCATTCGTTAAGCCACTGCTGACTTGCCTTGTTGGTATCGGAGAACGCTGAGGCTGTTATGCCCTGCGTTAATGCCGACAAGCTGAGCAGGAGAGCCATTGCAGCACTGCTCAGACGTTTGAAAAGACTTTTCTTTTTCATTTGTTTTCCTCCTAAAAATTTTTTATATATCTAAAAAGCCCATAGGACTTGAATTTCCGCAATAAAAAAAGCAATCCGAAAGAAAATCGAATTGCTTTTAAACTCTATTCAGTTTAATTTATATCAGTAAAGGAGGTATATTTCCCATGCAGGCTTTCCACCTGAATTTATTGCTGAGCCATCACCATGCCATTGCTGATACACAACTATGTGAGCTTGGTCATTACCTATTCGCCCATACAAATCTTTAATACCGCCTTTTACAACACCATATAGTTCGTCACATGATGAATATGTGTCAGGCAATACTGTGTAAGGAGTACCCCACGATGAATTGTCAAGATTTCTTGTGGCTATGTTATCCCACATTTCCTGCTCGGTATAGAAGATAGCGTCAAAGTCACAAGTTTCATTACTATATTGTTGAAGTTCCTTAACCACTCTGTCTATATCATTCTGTGTCAGCTTAAACTTTGGCTTAGCCGTTGTAGTTGTAGTCGGCTTTGGCTTCGGGGCTTGTGTTTTCTTTGCCGTTGTGGTGGTCTGCTTTTTAGTCGTTGTCTGACGCTCTGTCTGTCTTTCTGTCTGACGTTCCGTCTGCTGTGGCTGATAGCTGTTGTTATTGTCATTGCTGTAGCTGTTGTTGCCGTTTCCGTTGTTGGTGGTGTTTCCGCTGTAGCTCTGACCGCCGTTGTTTACTGTTCCGCCGTTGCTTGCAGGCTGACCGCCTGTCTTACCGCTGCTTGTCTTAGTTGTAGTGCTGCTTTTGCTTGTGGCAGATGCAGCTGAGCTGCCCTGTGCGGAGGAGGTCACAGAGCTGCTTGAAGATACACTTATGCTTGAATGTGATGTAGTTGTTGCCGAAAGGCTTGTCACTGTTCCCATTTCTGTAGTTTCACTAGCAGCAGTGGTTGTCGCTTTTGGAGCGGCTGATGATGTATTGTCAGACTGTCCGCAGCTTGTCACACCAAGCATAGCGGCTGCAACGAGCAGGGAAGTTATTGTTCTTGTTATATTTGTTTTTTTCATTGTGGGGTCCTCCTTTTGATTTTTGCGACTTAATTATATCACATTCAATAAATGGTGTCAATCATACCGTTTGTCCTTGGACAATCAGCTAAAATATCCTGCCTGAAGATTAAGCGAATAGATGTATCTATCGTTCATAAACTCCTCTATCATATGGTTTATCCAAAACATATAGTGTGTTCTGAGCATTTCTATCGGTTCTTCTGAGGGCAGTTCTCTCTGCGTATGGAGAAGTGGATAGTAAAGTGACAGCCAGTATCTTTCAGAGTTGCGGTCAAACCTTTTCCAAAAATCTTCTTCGCTGACTTTCATCTCAAAAAGCATATTCTTGAATTGTATCTCATATTTCGTGCGTGTTCTTATAAAAGCTTTTCTTGAACCGCTGAAATCGTGATTTTCATACATTCCGTCGAGCTGATTATAGTATGCGTCAAATATCTTCGGGTAGTAGTAATGCAGCCTTTCAAGACAGCGTTCTTCTTCACTGAGCACCATATGCTGCGGTTGTTCTGTAGCTGCCAAGAATTCTTCTCCGACAAATTCCTTTATCTCGTCAAGGGTATATATCTGATCGTTTTCTTTATCAAAGCTAGGGTCATTGAGCTTATCTTCACACTTTTTTAGAAACTCAGCAACTTCGTTGCTTGGTCTGACAAGCTGCTTGATTTTGTTCTCGTCAAGTTCGGGCAGATTTTTATAGTAAAAATAATATTTCTCCATTGTTATACCTCCTTGAATATTTTCTTATTTCACTTACATTATACCATATTTCAGAAAAATCCGTCAACGGCAGAATAAACAAAGTTCAGCATAAAATATTGTGCATATTTGAATTGATTAAAACATTTATAAGCATATTTTCAGGGCAACTTGCTTAAAATGAAAATTCATAGGACAGATGTGGGTCAAATCATAAAGCTTTCATCATTAAGTCGAGCTGTCTTGCGGTAATAAGTTATAGAAATAGGCTCACTTAAAGGTTCTTGGTCCTTGTTATGTCGCAAGTTATAACCTATTTGTTCGATTACGCATTGTAAGATAGGAGAATTTTCTTCCTTAAATTGAAACAGCGAGTCCATATCAAGGTCATTTCTAGACGAGTGAAATTCATCTATAACAGCTATCTGATTATTACACACAACGGCGAATACCACATCATCATATACCGAACCGTTGTACGTTTCGATGAGTCCTTCATCGTTGACAACTATCTTGCTCATTTTTTCATAATGTTCATTATTTGCGGTAACTGAGAAGAAAGGTACATCTCTTGTTTTTATAGCATATATACCTTTTTGAGCAGGAGGGTCAAAACTTATAAAATAGTCGGTTATAATAAACTCAACATTTGGAAAATCCCATATAACTGTTACTCTTTGAATTTTAGAAAGTTCATTGAGATTTTCAAAAACAAGTGGAATAAAGTTTCTCGTTTTCTTTCTGCCTAGTCTTACTTGTGCAGAGCGATAGTTCTTGTTAGGATATGGTGTGCCGTTTGCTAAAGTTTTTTGGAGATACACTGTTTCCCCATCTTTTTTTTGATAAAAAACCGTTACGTTTATATCATAAGCAAACGGAAAATACAAGTCTGCTCCGAAAGCGAGGACCGCCTTGCCTTCATAATTAATGCCAAGACGGTTCAACTCTTTGCTATTATGTTCCCAAGCATTTGCTTGTTTGTTTAATCGTATCATATATATTCACCTCAATGTTGATTGTCCTTGGACAATTCTATAAAGACCTCCCCGACTTCTCTGTGAGGTCAAGTGCATTATCGTTTTCAATTTCGTTTCTGAGGATGTCAGAAACGCCGACAAGTTCATCGAAGTTCAGATTGCCTAAAACGCTAAACATCTTGCCTTGGCTCTCTCCGAAATATGTTCTTATGTCATATTTACTGTTATTGTCATAGTTCTTCACAAGCTCCATTCTTTCGAGGTCAACATATATTTGTATGGGAAATTCCAGCTTCTCATCGGTGGTGTATGCAATGGCTATGTGAGTCAAGTTGGAAAAATCGGCATTATCACCAAATTCCCTTACTGTATACTCATTGATCAAGTCTTTCGCAGTGCTTATCATTTCAGTCTTGTTCATCATATGTGTCCCCTTCTTGTGCTATCATAGTCTGAGTTGACCTTATACAAATCAGCAAAGATGTTACAACGGAAAGGATTATGAAAAGCACCCTTTTATAAAGAAAACCCCACAGGTCTGAGTACGGCATACCATAGCAGAGTATCACTATGGCTGACACTAAGTTAGCCACAAATGACAGGACATACACAGGGAGCATTTCGATAACAGCGTTTTTAATCATAGTGACCTACCTGCCTTTTCAGTGAGGTCAAGTTCACTATCATTATCCTTATCTAAAAAAGATGAAAGCGGCTTAAACCCTAATGCCTTTTCTAAGCTTTTAAGATAGTCATCGCTTGCAGCGGACAAAACATCTTTTATCGCTATTTCGTAGTCCTCAAGGTGATCGTCCATCTTCTCATATCGGCACATAACATCATTAATGAAACGCTGATTATTTTCCAGTTCTGTTGATGATATGTATGTATCACGCACCGACCACTGCTCCGACTGCTCGATAGCGTTGACTATATCCTGCGTCTTATGCTCATAGTCTTTGACATTGTACGCAGTTCTCATTTCTTCGGGAGTTAGCTCAATTCCGACCCTCTTGCCATCAATAACACGCTCGATAGTCATTGTGTCGGTAGTGAGCTTTTTGTACACATATAGCGTGGCAAAACAGTCGCCCAAACTGTTGTGTGCAGTTTCAGCTCTCTGTGACCAGTCATAGCCGTAGTACTCTGCGGCTCTAGTCAGCTTCTGCCACTTGTAGCTGCCACGGGCACTATTCCATTCACCATATATCTTGGCGAAGTCCTCCATAACATCGACCGTTTCTAAATCGTCAGGAACTATCGCACCATTTGCTTTAAGAAAACCAATGTCAAACTGCGTGTTGTACCCGATTATAGTATCAGAATTTTCAATAATAGCATTTATCTCTGATATTTTTTCAGAAATAGCAGGGCGATCAGCTACCATTTCAGGACTTATGCCGTTCACCTGTTCAGCTTCTTTCCATTCGGTACGGTGCTGCGGCTTGAAATATTCATCGAATAATACATTTCCGTCAGTATCTATGATAGATACTTGTAGCAACTCGTCCCCGTCATATGGGTGAAAGCCAGTTGTTTCTGTGTCAATAATGATATATTTGTTTTTCATAATTGCTCACTATGCCTTTCTTTTTATATTAAACATAATCATCTTCAAAGTCCGTAACCCAAAAGCCACCAAAGTATGTATAGTACCAATCTTGAAATTGCGCATTGAGTTCCCAATTCTCGCCATAATAGTAGTCTGCGAGGTAATCAAGCTTATCGTCTGCATCGCCTGTTTGGTCAGAGTCACAAATAAATCCTTCAATATTGTCAAAACTACAATTCGTCGGATCTTCGCCACTCGAAAAGACTTCATTAAGATAGTTTCGCCATTTCTCCTCTATCTTATATTTTTCCATAACACGCTTGAATGAAATAAACATACGCTCATCAAGTTCAAGACTTTCATCATCACATATAAACTCCTGAACGTGTTTTCTTGCATCTTCTCTAAAAGCACAATCGTTGCACATCCGCTCGGTTGTATCATCAACGTCTATATTTTTCTCGTGCAAATCATACAATTCGTCACAATTATCATCATTAAGAATAGCACCGCATTTTTTACACTTTAATTCAGCCATTGTCATATCACTCCTTTATTAAAATCTTCTCACATGGAAATCTCGAATCTCATCTTGATTGCTTCAAAGTAGTACGGCGTATAGTTACAGCTAAAGATATAGTTGGGCGCATAATACTTGCTTGGCACATATTCTTTCTCTCCGCTCTTGTCGATATAAGTTTCAGGATCATCTGAGTCATAAACCGTGCCGCTCCACAGGTTAAAGGCAAGACGTGTTGTTTTCAAGCTTGTGCTTGTCTGAAACGGCTTATTCAAACCCTCGAAAATAATCACGTCTTTCTTAACATCGTATAGTGCGCCAATATGGTGACGCAAAACACTGTCCATTGTCAAAAGATACGCAAGCGACAAGTGATAGCCGTCAAGATAGGGCATTTTCTTGCAGAGTTTGTTAAACAGTTCCTCGTGTTCGTCATCATAAAAAATCATTTTTTCTTTTTTACCTTTCTTAACAAAAAAGGACACCTGAAACTTTAGGTGTCCTTATACTCATATACTGTTATGTTTTGTCCACGGACAAAATCAAATCGTTCTGTTGCTGTTTCTCGTTAGATCGATAGCCGCATTATCTTCAACATATAGCTTATTATTGTCTAATTTATTATCCCCATTATTAATAAGATTATCAAAAAAATGATATAAATAAACAGGCTCAGCGTCCACACCTTTGTGAATGTTACTATAGTTTGCTCTGACAAGTGCATTTCGAAAATACAATGAGTTGTCTTTGAATAAATCGTTATTAACGCAAAAGCCAATGGAATTAAGGTATTTTTGGATAAACAAAGCGGTTGTTCTCGTGTTTCCCTCACCAAATGGATGCACTTGCCATATTCTCGATGTGAATGTGGCTATCCTTTTGACCTGAGCTTCGGGCTGCATTTTTGCATATTTCTGAGAGCGTTCTTCGTCAAAATCATACATAAGGGTATCAGCTATCATTCTATAATCGGCATAAATAACTGATTCACCATTTAGTACAGGTTCTTTTTTGCTTATGTTGTAATCACGAAAGTTCCCGATATATTTGCCGCCGATTCCAACATCAATGCCATAAAACAACTCCTTGTGATATTGTTTTAAGGTCAAAAAATTAAAAGAGAAAGCCTTGTCATTTAATATTCTGACCATTCTCAAGGATACTTCATCTGCCTCTTTTTCAGAAACATTTATCTTATCTTTTGAAATATTACTATAATATCGGTTCAGATTTTCTTTGACCTTATCATAAGACATTGACCCCTTTATATTCTCCGTTGCCAACGAGGTCATATATTTTGACGGGAAAAGGTTATCCACTTCTTGCAAACCGAAAGCGGTATTCCAGTTTTCCTGTTTGATCTTGGAGTCTTTGCTTTCTCCAATTACATTATATTTAATTTCATTAAGATAATCTTTCAAAGCCTCAGCCTCCTTTTCATTCTCAACTGACGAGAAACTTACTTTTCAGCGTTCCAATACATTTTCATATAACGAGCAGCTTCCTCAGCCGATATGTGCAGCTTGTCAGCTACCATATCAAGCGTTCTTTCATATTTGTCCTTTCGGTTGACTCTATTTTATCAAAATTTGCTTTCTTTGTCAATGCTTTTTTTATACGAGGTGTATAAAAATAGCACCCAAATGTAATTGATTGTCCACGGACAATTTTACAATGACAGACTGCCGTTTCTTGAAATTTCCAAGTTCTCGCTTTCAAATCTCTCTTTAACAGTTTCAGCAAAGCTGTTCATTACAACAGCGTGTGTATGACATAGCGGTAAGTTTTTGAAGTTATCAAAATCTATATCGTTATTTTTCAAAAACTCGTTAGCCCAGTTCACAATCACACTGTTGTATCGCATATCACGTCCTACCTGATTGTGCTGCTTAACCACAAGGGCAGTAGTGCAGGCTATATCGAATGAGGTGTTACCGCTCGATATAAGCCCGTCATACGCCCCTGAAAGGTCATAGTGATAGCCCTCTGAGCTGAGTGAGATACACCTGTCTATGTCGGACGATATATCCATAACTCTTCGTTTTGTTTCAAAATCAACGTACATTTTTCTTAACTCCTTTGTTGCCTTTAATGCTTTTACTTTCGACTCATAATCGTATTTAAACCGCCAATCTATTCTATACTCCTGTATATACGGCTTTGCAACAGCAGAATAGATCCCGTTGTTCACTGAAAATACGCAGGCTGCATTATCTGAAAAAGATATGATTTCAAATAGCTCTCCGTCCACACCTTGAAATAGTTCAGCATTCATACTTACGTCCTGAGCCGTGAATAGATAGATGTTTCACGAATACCCTCGGCGTTTCGTGTTGTCTGAAAATAACAGTGATAGCCCTCACGATGACCGAACGCAAGAACAGCTTTTGGATTGGCAATAAACTCCCTCATACGCTGCTGCTCATCAGTTGTCTGCGAAATTCCGTCAGCCTGCATAAGTGCTGCATACTTATCGGCGTTATCATATGTGACGTGCTTTACCTTAGTATACGGCTTGAAAATGACCTCGCCGTTATCATCGAAACCAAGATAGCCGACATCATATAGTCTTTCGTGAATAAGATACCTTGCATATATCGTCAGCTCTGACTTCTTGCGGAAAACAATCGTCATTCCTGCACGGCGATACTCATCGTCAGTAAAGTATATCCCTCTGTAGCCAACAATCCTTGACTTGTTGCGAAACTTGAGGACCTCGCTATGGTCGAAGTTGAAAAGCTCATTATCACTCATTGTTCAACGCCTCCTCACTGACTTCTTCCTTATCTTCTTTTGTGGTGCTGCTTGCAGCCGCTGCTTTTTTCAGCACAAAACCGTCCTGTGCGAACAGATCTCTCACTGCTTTTGGAACGTGTTTGCGATACATAGTATCAACAGCAGCATTGATTTCCTGTGCCAACTGCTCATCGAACTCTGTGCTTTCCATACCCTTTTCCGCCATATAATGACGGATAAGGGTTATTTTAGTCTTGTCGATTTTTTCGAGAAAATTAAATTCTGCTTTGCTTTTCATTTTTGAAAACCTCCTATTCAGTTAGGTACATTATATCACATAGATTACATTTTGTCATCAATATTGTCCTTGGACAATTTGTTTTTTTTCGAGAACAATGGAAATGAGTTCTTTAGCCATTTGAGTATATGTTAAAATCAGTGCGGTAGCTCCGTTAACGTTAAGGCAGCGAGTATAGCTAAGTCTTATGCAGTCATAGGTGGCATACACTGAATAGTTACCATCAGCAGAGCTGAACCCTGAGTTTTTGCATCTATGTCTAAGCTTTTTTGCAAACTCAGAATGTGACATATCACGGCTAACACTTGTAATATCTGCATTTTTGGCAAGTCTTAGAATAGCTTGGTCAACGTCTGCTTTTAAGAACTCTCCGTCCCACTTGATAGGTGAGGCAGCAACGTTCGTGTCCTTTTGACTGCTCATATGCTGTTCCAACAACATATATATCAGATTGTCTAGCTCATCTTCCTTAACGCCAACGATCAGCTCAGGGTGAGAGTCGTATATACTGTTGTATAAAGGATTGGTATAGTGTTTCTTAGCCTTCTTAGGATTTAGCAGATGTTCGATATTCTCGACAGAAAACTCATCACCAGTGTTCGCCCACTCCATAAGCTGCTTGGCTGCCTTTGGTGTCAACGGCTTTTCTATCTCTTTTAGATATTCAAACAGTATCTCCTGTTGTTCAGAAGAAAGAGAGTCAATGACCTCAACGGCGTGTATCGAAAGCAAACCACTGTCTACGAGCGGTTTAAGCTCGTCTATAAGGTTATTGATGTGAATGCACCGATATAGGGTTTTCGATGAAACGCCAAAGAAGTAAGATAGCTCTTGTACGGTCTTGTCATAGCCAAACTGTTTTCTATAACCGTTATACATTTTGCAAATCTCAGTCGGCTTTTCACCACGCCGCTGAATGTTGGCGTGGCACACGGCTTTGAATGTTTCTTTGTCGCTATAGTTGCAGACTCTGCACAGCATTGTGGCACAGCCAAGCTTAGTAAGGGCTGCATACCGCTTGTGACCTGATATGATCTGATACTTACCGCTGTCAGTTTTTCTGACAGTCGCAGGAGTTATCTGTCCTAGCTGTCTGATAGACTCAATCAATCGGTTAAGCTCTTCCTCATCAACATTAAACGGCTGTGTATCTGAGCCGCTTGTATACGGCTCGATTTCCCTCAGAGGTATCTCTACGTTATCTGCGATTATTCTATTTTCATTGATAACAACATCTTCGGCAGGAGTTGTTCTTGTACGGCTCTGTGATGTTTCCATTATCTTATCGAACTTCATATGCTCACACCCTTTCGTCAACTTCTTCAGCCAATGCTCTGTACTGTGCTGCCACCCTGTTGTTCTTCGCTGCACTCAGCACAACGGCTTTCTCTTTCATAGGTGACTCTGCCACCACTGACATCTGATCGATATATGTTTTGAAAACCAGTTCTTTATAGGTCTGGTCTATCATTTCTTTTGTCTTTTTGCAGATGTTGGTTTTACTGTACATTGTTGTAACAATGCCTAAAATGTTCAGATCGCTGTTAAGCTCGTCCTGTATATCCTTGACTTGTAGTATCAGGTTAGGCAGTGCACCGAAAGACATCGGTGACGCTTGGCAAGGGATCAGTACATAGTCCGCAGCAGTGAGTGCGTTATCAAGCAGAACGTTCAGACTTGCAAGGCAGTCGATGATAACGTAGTCATACTTGTCGACAAGCTCGCTGTGTTTTGCAAAAAGTCTTTTCAAAACCGTTTCCTTGGAGCGAACCGAGATAAGGTCTTTCTCGATTTTATTCATAGCGTTAAGCTCTGACGGAATGAAGTCAACTCCGTTGATCTCGTTATGTATGACGTATTCAGCAACATCGCAGTCACGCTTGTTAATGGTGTTATACATCAGACCTGCTATATTTCTTTCGGCTGCATAACAGTCGAAGAACTGCGACAGCGACTCTTGCGGATCAAAGTCGATAAGCAGCACCTTCTTGCCACGCAAGGCAAGTGCTACACCAACGTTGATAGCTGTTGTGGTTTTAGCCACACCGCCCTTCTGATTTGCCACAGCAATGATTTTTGTGTTCTTCATAAAACATCGTCCTTTCAATATCATCTTGTGTGTTCTTCTTAATCTAAAAAAGCATAGAAAAGGCAGATGAAGAACACTAAATCTGCCTGTCAGGGAGCGACCCTGTCCTATGCCTGATGATGTGTGTTGAAAACATCATCAAAACCGCTGCCGATAAGCTATCATCAGCAACTATTTTCATAATGTTTTTTTCATCAATCTGCTACTTAAATACTTATAACTACTTATATACTTATATATACTTATATACTTAGGAGGCTCTCAAGCGGCGTATTTGCGAGCTTTTTGACGTTTAAAAACCACTTTTTCCTAACCGTTCGACCACCTTTTCCTAACCAATCGACCACTTTTTCCTAACGAGAAACCACTTTTTCCTAACGAAAAGCCACCTTTTCCTAACCGTTCGACCACCTTTTCCTAACTTTCAACATCAAAAACCACCTTTTCCTAACGTTCAACAATTAAAACCACTTTTCCCTAACTAAAAATCTCATATGTTAGGAAAAGGTGGTTTTAAATGCTGTTGGGTATAGCGTCAGGCTCAATCCAAGACTCGTCCCACTCAAAGGTTGTTTTGATAAGCTCATAATAGCGGTCACAGGGAATGAAAGCCTCATTTCGTCCTACAATGATGAACTGGACTCCCACAACCGTTCTTCCGTTCTTAACGTATCTTGCGGTGGCGGTGAACTCAGATAACTCACTATTGTTGATGTCGGAAAGAGCCTTATTAATGCACTTCTCCTTAAGCTGACTGATCTTCAGCAGCTTGGTTTCACAGCCCATATACTCTCTCAACTGCTTGATCGAATACTCAAACTTGTGAATACTTCTAGTGAAATATAAGGACTTGAAGTCCGCAAGCAAAACTTCATACAGTCGGATCGAATATACTGACTTGAATTTAAGAATACTTCCTATTTCATACTGCGTGTAGAAACCTTTTTGCTGCAAAACAAAAGGCTTAACCTGATCGTTAAGCCTGATAGTAAGTATTCCATTAGTGCAAGAACAAATCGAAACTAGGCTGACTTTTAGCCAGTTTTCACGTTTTCTGCGTCCGTTGCTGCTTTCTTTAATCTTGATAAATGCCTGCATAAGCTTATTAGTCAGCTCATCAATGTCACCGTACATTGACTTCGGCTTCATACCGAGATATTCTGCTAACTCAGTAACCTTACAAGAGTACGTTTCCAGTCCTGTGTCCGAAGGTCTTATCTGTGAGATGAGCAGCCGAAAAACCTTGTGCTGCCACAAAGTCATAACATCTTGTTCACCTTTGACTAGCTCGTTTGACATAACAACTTTAAAATCTTTGTTTAAAATCATATTCATACTATCCATTTTTATCACCCCCTAAAGGTTCAAGTCCCGTTTGCCGCACCATATCGAGTATTCATAAGGGATTTGACTTTATGAATACTCGATTTTTCTATTTAATGCGGCTTTATGTACGGAGCAGGTTTTCGCCTGCTCCTTTTGCTATGCCGTTTTCGGCTCGGTTAAATACTCAACCGCGACACCTTTTCGTGTATCGACGACGATATTCGATCTGTGGGATACTTCGGGTATCTCCACATATCCGACAAAGCGATAATAGATAACGATTCTCTGCGTTCGGTTTTTACCTTTGCCCTCTGTTTCAAAAACATCAATATGGTCGATGAGTTCACGAAGCAGCGGTGCGGTCAGCCTGTCCATTCGCATAAACCTGCGGATTGCCGAAGTGAAATTCTCGCGTTCCTGTTCGCGCTGTCCGCATTCGGAAAGCTTTTGGCGGAGCGTTTTAATTTTTGCTTTCAGCTCCAGCCTTTCCGTTTCATACTTGTGGGACAACTGCATAAACCATTCGTCACTCACTTTGCCGACAGCGTTATCCTCATACAGCTTTTCGTATAGACGCGATACGGTATCGTTGCGAGCAATAGCTTTTTGAAGTTCTGCTTCGTCGTGCTTCTTTTCCTTCAAAAGCTCTTTATCGGTCTTTTGAGCAAGCAGCTCGGCAAAGGCTTCCTCATCCGCAGCCAAAAATTCTGCCATTCTCCGCAGCTCCAGCATTACCACCTGCTCGATGGCTTCTGCTCTGACATAGTGTCTGCCGGGACATTCTCCTCGGTAATCTACCTTGTTGTTTGCACACACGAAATAGTGAATGTCCTTGTTGATAGTATTCGTATGATGACGAAGCTTACCGTGACAATCACCGCAGAACAGCAAATCGCAGAATATGCTTTTCTCGCCGTTTTTCGGTTTTGGCGCACGGCGTTTGGTTTTGGCTATGAGCGTCTGTACCTTTTCAAAATCACTCCGTGCAATAATCGGCTCGTGAACATCCTTGAATATCGCCCAATTCTCAGGATCGTTCGTAAGTCTTGTTTTGTTCTTAAAAGACTTTGAGCAGGTCTTGAAGTTGATTACATCACCGCAGTATTCCTGCTGAGACAGAATCTTTTGTATTGTCGTCTTGCACCATTTGTACGGATTAGGCTGTGTTTTCTTTCCGCCTCTCGGCAAGCCTTTGCTTTGCCAATACGCCATAGGAACAAGTATTTGTTTCTCCTGCAATATTCGCGCGATAGTTTCGTTGCCCTTGCCCTCAAGACACATTTTAAAAACGCTTTTTACCACATCCGCCGCCTCCGGGTCAATAACCCACTTCTTTTTGTTTTCAGCGGATTTCATATACCCATATGGCGGTTGGGATAACGGTTCTCCCATTGAACCGCGCAAGCGATGCGATGAACGAATTTTCTTGGATATATCCCGTGCATACATTTCGTTTAAGATGTTTTTGAAAGGGGCAATTTCGCTCTCGCCCTCCTCGCTGTCTATTCCGTCATTAACGGCAATAAACCGAACATCATGGTCCGGGAAATATACATAGGTATAATTTCCTACCGAAACATAATCTCGTCCAAGTCGGGACAGGTCTTTTACCATTACGGCATAGATATATCCCATTTCAATATCGGAGAGCATCTGTTGAAATCCCGGTCGGTTGAAGTTGGTTCCTGTGTATCCGTCATCCACATAGAATTTTATATCGGTCAATCCTTTTTCCTTTGCCTTTTGCGAAAGCAGCGTTTTTTGATTGACAATTGAATTGCTTTCACCGTCCATTCCGTCATCACGGGACAAACGGCAGTAAAACGCCGTTATCCCGATTTTGTTATTCTTTTTCGGCTGCATTATGATCCTCCATCCCGGCAGCCGTACAATCATATTCGGTGCTTATTATATTACTTGTACCGACAGACGGCAAATCTGCGAAATCGCTTGTGAGATAACTCCCTATACGGTTATTCAGCATAGTATTCTCTTTGGGTTCTTTATAGTTGGGCTTTTGAAATCCCGACTCAACCACATATCTTACACTGTTAATAACATATTCCTGCGGTGCGGCGCCGAAGCCTACAATAAACTTATTCATAAGCCCACCTTATCTCGCGTCGCGGTTGTGATGACGGTTATATTCATTTTTGACAAGCTTAAGCAGGTATTCCAGCATTTCAGCTGGTGTCATAGAGGACGGTACATATTTGCGAATATCGTCCATCGGGATTTTCAGCTTTTCCACCTGATTGGGTTTAACCTCTGCCATAATTCCGGCTACGGTATCATAGTCAAGTGTGCCTTCTTCAAAAGCGGCGCGCATACGGCGGGCTTGTGCGTGCGACGGAAAGCTTTCGGTTTCGTCAATACGGTCAACAATATCTCGCTGAGCTTCTTCATTAAGGAAGGAAAGCTCATAAGCCGGAAGCATTTTCATTTTGCCACTGTCTACAAACTCTTGAAGCTCGGGAACGAGATGGGTTAAACGAATTAGGCGCTGAACGGTTTTATAGTTATCTCCGCTTTCGGCGCCGATTTTTGCCGTTGTCCTATTATCATCTAACTTCGGGACATTTTGTCCCAAAGCTTTGCCTTGGTGCTTAATCGCATCAAGCTTCATTCTGTAAGACCACGCCTTTTCCATAAGGGATAGATTTTCACGCTGACAGTTTGAATCTACCATTAAAATCGTGGCTTGGTCACGGTCGATAAAATGAACAACCGCCGGGACTTCTTTCATTTCAAGAAGCTCGGCGGCGTGTACTCTGCGGTGTCCGGATATAATTTCGTATTCGTCAGGCTTGTCATCAATCGGGCGGACAATAATGCGGTTTAGAAGTCCGTATTCTTTGATACTCTCTACAAGCTCTGTCATGGAGCTATCGTCAAGCACCTTATACGGGTGATTCTCAAACGGGTGTAGTTTCTCAAGCTTAACGTTCATTAGCTTCGGTTTGGGTTACTTTACTACCTTTTCGACAGACGTTTTGGTTTCGTTTTTCATTCAACATATTCCTTTCGTAATTCATTTTTCTTTTTGTCTGCCGTCTCTTGTAGAAAATTGTGTATACAAAAATATGATTGAAACGGCAGCGTAGTTGGTTTGTTTCATAATTATGGTTTTGTCAATATCACTTGACACATTTTATTCGAACAAGAATTATGCAGCGAGAAAGATATGATCATAGTAGAGCTTTCTTCGAACTGCCGGAGGCAGCCCACCGTTGGCGGTGCAGATTCTTCTGTTGACCCAGTAACTCATATAATATCTCCAGATCATAGTCTTCAACTCTTTCATAGTGTAGTTCTCCGGCTTGTCCTCACGGCTGTAGAATAGCTCTTCTTTCATTCTTGCCCACATACTTTCACAGCGTGCATTATCATGACATCTTCCGCCGGCACTGTTCATGCTTTGAATGATCCCATATTTCTTTACAGCAGCTCGGTACTCTTCGCTTGTATACTGACTGCCCCTGTCCGAATGTATGATACAGCCTTTTATATCAGGATATGATTTGTTTGCGTTTTCAAGAGTATGGCAGCAGAGCGAAGCTCTCATATTATCTTCAATAGCTATCCCCAGCGGCATCAGATCAAAGCAGTCAAATATC